>Ga0099823_1003394_pt1 | contig 15059 bp, 7 predicted proteins | sample CowpearedBW_FD_76831 | JGI IMG/M metagenome (GOLD analysis project Ga0099823, IMG submission 76831) | Root nodule microbial communities of legume samples collected from California, USA - Cow pea red BW | ecosystem: Host-associated > Plants > Roots > Nodule | place: USA: California | collected...
CGTGATAATTAAAAAGGCATTATGATGTGGTCACAAAAAAGCAAGTGAATACACACTAACCAATAAACTTAAGATCAACGCATAATATACCACTTTAAACTTGTGTGGATTTCATAATTTCAAATCCATATATCAAGTTTCTTTTATTTGCAAATTAAAATTTTGAAAAAACTCATAAAATTCCAATATATATATATATGATTATATTTTTTATAGTACAAATAACATCTTTCATTATTTAATACACTACTCAATAGCAATAATGAAACCAAGGATATGTGCAATTAAATAAAGTACTGTTAGGGTCGTACCCCAAAAAATAATGGAACCATGGATGGGAACTTGAAGTGGTGTTGACTGTAGACGTAGGATCCTCCAACATGTGAAGACTGATGATTGCACTCAAAAAACCGTATTTTCCGTAAGCAGACCACGTGTCGCCCTGCCAAATTTTCATTTTCTGCTCTTTCTCTTCATTTCCAAACAAATAAAATACACAAAAACACAAAAACGAACACGCCTCTATTCATTTTCTTTTCCAGTATCTGCACACACATTTGTTCTCTCTCCCTCCAAATTCGCGTGGATCTCTACAGAATTTTACATCCAATTTTATTTCCCTCGCGCATTCTTGCACCGTCGAAGCCTCTCACCAGATCGCCGCACCGATCCATCTCCTCAATCTACATCGGTAATCGATCGTAATTCCTAACAGTAGAAAGATCTAGGGTTCCTTCTGAATCCGCAGCTGGCTCCAGCACATTTGTTTCATTCCGATATAGAATCTGGTTGGCGCACGCAGTTTCGATTCAAAGGCATTCAAATTCAGCTCGCTCGAGCAGGTTTCGCTTTGTTCTTTGCGTGGTTCGGTTCGTGAATGAGAGATAAGGTCACGGTTTCGATTAGATGAGCATGGAGGTCGTTAGCGATACGGCGTCGTTGGATGTCGAGCTGTTGCAGCTCCCTGAGGTGTCCTCTTTGGCACTCAAATCTAACCTAAGTTTCGTTGAGACGCTCTTCGAGCAGTGGCTTTCGCTTCCCGAAAGTAATCGATTGGTACGCTTCGTAACATGTTATTAGGAAATGAACATATTGCAGCGTTGTTCATTTCACAATTCTTATTATATATCCATTCGTAGTAGCAACTTCCGCTGTCAGATGATAAATTAATAATCATTCGAATAATAATACTCAAATCCACAATGTTTTTGTGAGAATGATGGATTATTAATTATTGTTTATGTTAATGAAAGATAGTCGTTGGTGTGGGGTTCCATACACCTACTTCATGAGCATTATTATGATTTTTTCCTAGATATACTCGACATATTTTTATGTTAATGAGTGATTAATGTCTACTATTATGTCTTAATCTCTTTCCTTAAGAGAAATCACCGCAGCTTATTATAGGAAGGACTATTGTCTACTTTCACAAGCCATATAAATAAGTCTTGATGATACTCATGAATGAAATATGGATTATTAATTTTGTTTTTGAAAATTTGAGTTTCCTTATTGGTCAAGTTTTCCCTTTAAACAGTCTTTAAAGGATAAATTCGTGCGTTTGTGATTTTATTCTTAATCTTATGTCTGACTTGTTAATGTGTGTAGGTAACATCGTTGCTAAATGAAGCAAAGTCAGGTGCTCCCTTGAATGTACCAGGGAACTGCTCTAGTCCAAATTCTTCAAGCAATTCTTTGCCCTCCATGTTTCCCGCTGGCACTGCACCGCCTCTTTCGCCAAGAAGTTCATCTGGCTCCCCTCGCATAGTGAAACATAGAGTTGGCCCTTCTAACTTGGGTTCTCCTTTGAAGGTTGTCAGTGAGCCAGTAAAAGAATTGATACCTCAGGTTAGGCCCATCTAGTATCTGTTTGTCAGTATATTCTTTATTTATATGTGATGCTTTCCTGAATATTTTTATTTGTCATGCTTTTCTTTTTTTCCTCGTCTGCTGACTGTTTGAGTATGTACTGTGTTTATTTTTCTTCTTTTTTGTTTATCACCCTCTCCTTCCCCCTTTTCATGCTATTTTTTTTTTCTCATAACATAGATACTTGTGTGCTTGCAGTTTTACTTTCAATTTGGGCGTCCTCCTCCAAATGAACTGAAAGAACAATGCCTTGTTAGAATTGACCATTTATTTCATGATCACATGGATGGTCTGCAGATACATGGTGAGATATTGGGAATATAGAGGCGTTACAGTCTGAAGGAGCAATTGGCAATTGGGGGAAACTGTGATTTCCAATAGCGTGCACATCATAGCTTTTTAAGCAATCACAACCCCTCATTTTATTAAATAAAAAAAATAGTTTTAATGCTTCCACAAGTCAATACGTGACTATCTATCTGAAAACCACTCTAATAAAATGAACAGTTACAGTAATACTAGATTAATTCTGTTCTACTTGTTTCTTTTGGTTGGCAGAATTCAAGACAATTACTAAGGAAGTATGCAAGCTGCCATCTTTCTTTTCCACATCTCTTTTTAGAAAGATTGACGATGGAACTGGATTTGTGACAAGGTGTGTGCTTTATTATTATCATTATAATTTAAAAAAATTATGCTTGTGTATGTTTTTGTGCTGTGGAAAGTGGTTAAAAAATGTTTATTTAGATGTCATGACATTGAATAGGGCTGAAACATGAAAAGTACGGTGTAATTATTCAGAAAAAGGAAAGAGCTTGGAACCCGAAAAACCTGTATTTCTGACTATCCCATTATTTATTTTTGATAATTAATTTCTTTATTCAACTGGCTAATCAAACTAGGGGTCAACTTGCACTGTACACTCCCCCGCTGTGTGTTCTTTTTTTCCCTCCCAATTTTTTTGTACGATGAGTTTTTTATTTTAAGGATTTAGCTAAGTATATTCTTTGTTATGTTAGGTTACGAAGTGAGTTCTTCATTATACAAAGCCTTAAGCTTACAAGATTCTCAAGTTTTACCTTATTCACACATTACCCTGCTGCTGTAATGTATTAATGTTTAATTCCCTTTCCCAAATAAGCCGTCCTTTACAAGATAGGAACATTCTTTAGGTCCCGTAATATTAAGTGATTCTTTGACATATTGGAGCCATCTTCAGTGAGTTATTCTGAGTTTTACGTGTTTATAATAAAAGTATAAAGGGAGGTGGTACTGGTAGTGGTAGATCTATCCTTGATTCATATGTCAAGCTCAAGGGAGGTGGGTTGCATTAGTTTACATGTTATATCAATGACCTTAGTTCATTTGTTTGATTCTATTTACCAATATTTCACAAATGCCATAAATATTTTATCTATGCTCTGTCCCCTATCGATAATTTAGTTGTGGTTTCAAATATCTCTTCCCACTAGTTTCTAGGATTTTAAATTTGAGTTAATTGCATTATATCATTGCAAAGTCAACAATGATGTTGATAGTATCTAATCTGAGGAGTGATTAGGAAAGTTGTTAGAAATCGACCTAAAACAGGCAAACTATTATTGTTTCGTGGTCAAATTAGCAGTCATCTTATACATATAAAATACTTCAAAACTGATAGAAATCACTTGAAAGAGCATGTTCATATTATGGTTTCAGGGGAATGTTTTCTTTTCCAGGCAGTTTCCTTTGAGAGATTTTGTAAAAGAGGTGATTAATTCCCCCTCCCGAGAAATATGTAACGGACATTTTGAAATGTGTAATATTGACTTTATCTGTTGTAACATTTAAGAACCAAATTTCTACTAAGTATTGAATTTGGACACCTAGAAATGAACCTCGTTTGACATGTCAAAAGTGTATTAAAGGAAACCAGGAAAGTATTGTCATTTGAAAGATGAATGATGGCTTGTTGAAGAGGCTGTGGAAAGTACATCGACTAATTTTTTATATCTTTTTCCCTTTGGAGTCTTTCTTCTTCTTTGCTATCAACAAACATGATCTTAACTGAAAAGTATGTCAGAACAGTTTTGACTAGAAAGAAAAGAACATTAAATTTCCTCTCTGGATCATCTATTGAGTAATGAATGTTTTTAGTTTTTCCTACTATGACATGTAAAATATTTGATGCTGTACTGTTCAAGGTAAAAAGTTAAGGAACCAAGCGTTAGTAGGAAGAGGCAAGTTGTCAGAAACAAGCATATGCCCCAAACTTTGTTTTATGCATTGTTTGGCCAAGAATTCTCTATGGTTCCCTTGTGTTTGGTGTTAAACCGGAAACTACTGTTGCAAACTGCTATTTCAATTCATTTTGGCAGTATGCTGATTGATTTCTTGCTTGAACGACCTTATGTTTATTAATAAAATGAGCTTGCTTTTATTTAAGTCTCCTTCCATGACTTAGGTAGGAACTATACTTGAATGGTTCTGTTCCCCGTAATTAGTAATTCCCAATACTTATGCTTAATTCCTTGATTTTATATTCCTATAGGAAAGCATTTATTGATTATTGGGTCAATGGAAACATGTTGACAAAAGATATAGCAACCCAAATATTCGCAATTTTAAAGCAACCACAGCTCAAATACCTTACTCAGGTATTTTATTTCTCTTGCATTTATGTTTCCTGCCTTTGATTTCATTTAGTTTTCTTCTCCTCATCTAAGAGTTACACTTAGCCTTGACCGGATTATATCTATCAAAATATCATTTCTTGGGTTCCTAGATTCTAGTGTGATTGATTATTTTAGTGGCATTTTTGTTGATTTTATTGGCTATGGTAGTATATTCCTGTTGATCTTCTTTCTAACTATATTATACTTCATGTCAGGATGATTTTAAACCTGTGCTACGTGAACTTTTGGCAACTCATCCAGGATTGGAGTTTCTGCAGAGCACACCTGAGTTTCAAGAGAGATACGGTTTGTTTTCCATCTTGGTTGTAACCTTGTATATAGGGGTTCATTTAAGTTGAAATGTGGACATCGGTTAATAAATTTGAAAATCTTGCCATACTTGATTTCTAAACAAAACCATTTGTGGATTATTGGAAGGCATGAATGTCCTCTTCTACCCTGAAGCAGTTTTTCGTTGATGTTGCCTTATAAAGGACTAATTTTAACTGCAGTAAAGTTTTATGGCAGTGTTGTTCTTCCTTTGACTGCTTGAGTGGAGTCACTATTTTGGATATTAAGGGAGATTGGGCAGATCTTCTGCATTATTCTCACACTTCCAAATTAGCCTTTTGTAAACCTTTTCTGCCAAATTTCTGACACTCCCTTTGAGTTGAACTTCCTGTCTCTGTTGAAAATTTTTCTGTAGTGTTCTATCCTGACCCTTGTTGGGTAAATCAAGTTCTACTTACTGGGTATGTCCTTAAACTTGTTTTCAGATATTTTACTGCAAGATATGTAGAGAGAGACATTACAGTTGAGTTAGTAATCAACAAATTACACACTCCATGCCCCGGAGAATGCTTTATTGTTTGTGCTAGGTCTTCTGACATATCCTTTATCTATATCTGACCCCTGTGTTGGATTTATTGAAAGAATTTGGAGCAACTTTTTGTGGTTTGGTTTTGTTATACTATCCCATAATATCAGTGTCATATCTTGGAATATTTTAGAGTATCTTAGACGGATTAGGTTGCTTATCATAGTTTGCATGCTTTGTAATTCGTGTGATTTTGTTAGCTTATTTAGTTAGGGTTACTAGTACAAAAATAAGGATTAGTAATTTAGGTTTTACCATTGAATTATAACACATCATATAATGTCTAGACAATATGAATTTTATTGTATTTATTCTTTTTCTCTCCATTTTATCCTTCTAAACCTAATTCCAACATTATACTAAAGCCACAGCATCCACTCTGAGGGGCATTTCTCTTTTTTGCTATGTAGAATTAGCTGAACTACTCCATCGAATAGAATAGTCTTTGATTATCTTCAATCCTCAGCTTTGTTTTTTGATCATCTCTTTTGAGTTTTGTCTTTGACATACACATCTATTTGATACCATCCAAACTCCCTTGGCTCCAATCAGATAATTTTTGACCCATCATATAACTATTTCGTTGATGAGTTCCCTAAAATGCAAATCTTCTCTAGTCTGGCCTTTATTTTTTTTTCTGTTTTAAATACCACTGTGGAGGCTGATTAACTGTTTTAATCTTTGGTTGTTAAACCAGACACCGTTGTCTTGTTCAGAAGTCACCCATTGACCATCCCTCGGGGTGCCATTATTGGAGAACCTCTTATGTGCCTTTATGAACTACTTTTCACCTGCTGTTCTTGATGGTCCATGGGCTCCACATGTGTCGTCTTGTTTCCCTAGCCTCTTTTTTGTGGCGTAGTACCCTGCTTAGCCAGCTTTAGCATGAGGGAGAGTTTTAGAATATTACAGTCATGGTTATTGAATTGCAGGAACTAGTTTATGAATTGTACTTGGAAGATATATTTTACGCTGTTTTGTGACTATATCATATATTGTGATTTAGAAGAGATATTTTATGAATTCTGAATCAAATCGAATCAATTTATGAATCATACAATAGATGAACAATAAAAAATGACATTTTAAGTACAGCGACATGAGCAAAGCAAGGCTGCATGTTTCTGACACAGTACATCTTTTTTTTTTCAATCCAATGTAGTGTGCTTTCATGAAATTTGATTCAATCTTTACCTTACAAAATATAATTAGCTATGTGTTCCTTTTAAAATTGTTGGGTATTGCCTGCAGCTGCTATTTATAAGCGCTATTGGTTTGGACAATTAGTTTTTTTCTACTCATGACCATGCAAAACTGTGTGCTGTCAAGTAGCCACTTGATCGATCCAAATCTATTGGATGATATTTAAACATTTACTTTTCTCCTGCTTAGGCAATCCACATACCTGTCAGCTCTGTTTGTTGATTGTTTACGCTTACTGAAATAATTCTAGCTGGCATTTTCCCATGTAACCAGTTTTTCAACTTTGTTGACATTATCATCTGATATAATGTTCTTTTTTTGTCTTTCTTTGTGGTGCAATGTTCATAACTACTTGTTTTTCTGATGGTCCAGCTGAAACTGTCATATACAGAATATATTACTACATTAATAGATCAGGAAATGGTCGTCTCACCCTGAGGGAGCTGAAGCGTGGAAACATAATTGATGCAATGCAGCATGCTGATGAAGAAGAGGACATAAACAAGGTTTTGAGGTAGGTGTACTTTTTGAAGACGTCATTTTCATTAACTATGTAAAATGACCTTGATTTTGTGAAGATGCCTTACTGTTTTTTACCTTAATATTATCTACAGATACTTTTCTTATGAGCATTTTTACGTCATATACTGCAAGTTTTGGGAGCTGGATACAGACCATGATTTCTTGATAGACAAAGAGAACCTTATCAGATATGGTAACCACGCGCTTACCTATCGAATTGTTGATAGAATATTTTCCCAGGTTGGTGTGGATTACTATATCATGTGTTGCTTCTGTCTTCTAATTTGACTATTGTTGTCTAGGGCCACAGACAACTCAAAGCCCTACCCTTTACTTGTAATACACTTGCATTGTCTTTTCACATCTGTTTATATGAATTATCAGATCATTTGTTCACGATGCAAAATTTGATTCACTTCAATATTATCTCAGGTTCCTAGAAGATTTACCAGTAAGGTTGAGGGAAAGATGGGTTATGAAGATTTTGTTTACTTCATACTGTCAGAAGAGGATAAATCATCTGAGCCAAGTCTTGAGTATTGGTATTTTGTTTCCATCCATTAAAATATTTGCTTAACCCCCCACCCCAAAACTACTATCATTAGGTGTTTCCTTTATATTGAATTATTTCAAATTACAAAATCTAGAAGATATAAGAAATATAAAACTGTTTTTAATGTTTGCATGGTGAAAACAATCTCTCAAACTGGTTTTATTCATTTAATATTTTAAACCGATTGGAAACTGTCAGGATACACAGATAAGTGAAATTAGTTAAGATAGTAAGAATATTCATGAGTTAGTTACTTGAGGTGTTAGTTAGATATAAATACCAGAGAAGGAGAGGAAGAGGGGGTGATTTTGTAGACTGAATGTTACCTCTGTGAATGGGAAGCCCTTGAAGGAGAGAGTGCTCTCCTATTTGTTGCTCTTTTCATTCTATTCAATAAAAAGTTTTCTTTTCTTTCTCTTTTCATTTATTGGTTCTTAACAAAAACAATTTCAAACACATCCAAACACCTTCCTTGGGATAAGAAAGCCCTTCAGGTCATATGATATTGTAAACTTTGTGTAGTAGGGTAGAATGCTTAAGTTTAGCCTCAACAAAAAAAGGTAATGCTGAAAACAGGACAGGGGAAATGGATTGATGTAAATTCGGGCTGCTTGATATATGGAATAAATGGAAGAACTTTGGATGTTTGATTATTTTTTTCTTCCCTTTTTATTTTTCTTGAAGCTTTTCACTTTTTTTTTTCACTTCCCTCTAGCAAACATTGGATATTTGACCTTTTTAGTTGGCTTTAATTAGTTATTATTTGTGATTTGATTTGTCTTGATTAGGTTTAAGTGCATTGATTTGGATGGAAATGGAGTTCTGACACGGAATGAACTGCAATTTTTTTATGAGGAGCAATTGCATCGAATGGAGTGCATGGCCCAAGAACCTGTGCTATTTGAGGATATACTGTGCCAGATTATTGACATGGTTGGACCTGAGGTTTGTCTCTCTATCTTACTTCAATTGATTCTTCGTTATGTTGTTGGGAATTCATTCTAGATGGAATATGATATGCTAATATAATCTGTTTAAAACTTTCTCTTGTCTCGGAAAAATAACAAATACTAATTTCACTTTTTGGTTGCTCATTTTCTTGTCCCTTCTCCATCCTTTTGGTTGATTTTATGCTTTATTTTCCTTAATTTTAAATTCAAATTCTTGATTCTGTAGGATGAGAGCTATGTAACTCTGCGAGACCTGAAAGGCGGTAAACTCTCAGGAAGTGTTTTCAATATCCTGTTCAATCTGAATAAGTTTATGGCCTTCGAAACTCGTGACCCATTTTTGATTCGTCAGGTGCATGAATATTTGATAGAAGTTATTTCGCTGTTGAGTCAGTATGAGTGACTATTTTTGGTGAGTTTTGATTGTATTTATGCCCTTCTGTGAACAGGAACGTGAGAATCCTACATTGACAGAGTGGGATCGCTTTGCTCATAGAGAATATATAAGGCTTTCAATGGAAGAAGACGTAGAGGATGCATCCAATGGTAGTGCAGAAGTTTGGGATGAATCGCTAGAGGCTCCTTTCTGACATCATTTTTGTAAGTTTAAATATGATAATACTTATCCAATTTACCTTGCATTTATAATATAATTTGGAAAAAGGGGCCTATTCAAATCAGACTGGGCTAAATACGGATCAGGGCAGCACTAAGCTGGACTGGTCTTAAGCAGGTTGCAGGCATTCCAAGCCAGCAAATCAAAATTATTATTCTCTTTTAATTTAATTACTTTTGCAAATGCAGAGCATTTTCAATGGCGTTCTCGCTGTAGTGATTTAGAAATTTCAATCCCGGGGGCATAATTGTTTTACAATGCTCTGTATTTAGGATTTGGACATGGAAGCTTGCATTCACCTTGCAGCTTTCCTCGTGATCAATTGATTGCGTTATTATCAATTGGGGTATTACCGCATTGACTATAGTGAGAAAGATGTTTTATTGTGAGAATAAGAGGGTTCAATAATAACCGTTGGATTAAAATAAACTGTCAAGATATAATCTAACATGACTATGTATTCTATTCTTTCACTCGCTCGTGTCTCTCTTCCTCTCCTATTTCTTCTTTTTTTCTTTCCAAAATCGTCATTTTCTCTATCCATTTCTATGCCCAGCTGACTTCAACATTCACTCTCGTCTCCAATGTTTGATGAATTTAAACATGAATATCACATGAAATAAAAAACGAGATGAAGGGAACACAAGTTCATCGTCGTGTCCAATCCTAGTGGCATGCTGCATGGCTTCAACTGTAATGGAATGTTCAGGGGCTACGCCATGGATTCATGTAGGTGGGAGTCTGGCAATAGAAAATTTTTGGATAAATAAATGTGGCCTTGGTAATTCTTTCATGAGGTTCTGCGGTTGGGCTTGTCAGCGGTCGCTCTTACTTTTTAAATAAAAAAGCATTTCATTAAACATTGGAGTGCTGGATGGAAGTCAGAGGGCAGAGGAATTGGTGGTTTTGTAAAGAGTGACGGGATACACGAGCACGAGTGCGTGTGGTGTGGGAGAGTAGAATAAACAATCGTGTAAGATTTTAAATTATGTAGTTATATTGACCATTTCTTTTATCTGATGGTTATTCTTGAACCCTCTCATTCTCAAAATGAAACATATTTTCTTAAAACTTAATAGTGTGTATATTGATAAATAAAGAAGACAAACAAATATATTGGTTGAAAAAACAAAAGCCCATATCTATCTATCTATTCATTGTGCAGAGTACAAGTATCTCAAGTCATTTATGTTATCTCCTCATGCCCTTGCCCAGAACCCGTGCTTTCATCGATATTGACCTAAACTGTGACTTCCTTCCTTGGTGGCCTTGCCCAAATTGAGCCATTGTGATTTTGTGGTGTACCTGGGCAGTTCACATTTTGCTTCCCTAGCCAATCCATTCTAGGGAGATTCTACTCGCACCCACCTTTCTATTCTCTTCATGCTCCCCGTAATTCCGTAAACTTACATTTGGGATGGGGGAAGAGAAAAGAGGTGCCAATTATCCCCCCTCCATTTTATCATGCTATTTGATCATTTTTTGGGAGCCCTTTTGGTCAACTGACTACTATGCAGTGTGTATAATTTTCTGTTTCCTCTTAATTATGAAAGCATTTTTAACTTTTAAGTTAATCTCGTTTTGAACATTGTACATTAGTAGTGTATGAAAAGTATTAATGCCGTATGTCGGATTGACTGGCCATTGTTCAGAGAGACACATGACTCAAGTTCAGCTTTGAACGCCAACGTTGCCCCGAAGGGGAGGAATTCCAAGCTTCGCTATGGAATATGTTTTGGATGGGGGCCAAGCAGCTACAACGATATTCAGACTCGCATCTGATAAATATTGGGACCGTTATCTTGGAAGTTTTGTCGCTGGACCAAAGTCCATGTAAAGTGAGGACCTTTGCTGAGAGGTGATTAGCCAAGTTGAATTAAATTGACGTCATTTTCAGACGCTTACCATAAGTAGCGAGATTTCTGATGGATTTTTAGTAATTTGATTTACTGATCGAGTCACTTTTACCTCGGATCTGTACAAGAGTACATTCCTGATTTGTTTCGTCAATTATGGCTCAGGCTGTTATTTGTTTTACCGAATTTCTTTTTCTTTTTAGGCTACGGAAGAGTTTAAAGAAAGTGTAGTACCACACAAAAAAGGTCATGTCTTTTCTGCGTTATTCCATTTGTCTGATGCATGCAGAGGCTGTAGATTGGATTTGCTCTATCTACTGTTTAGAGGAAACTTCAGTTCATTTCTGTCCAATTTGATTGATATTACTCCTTAGATGTGGACTTATAAAATTGCTAGTAAAAGGTCGTTTAAGTTGGTTAAATATACTCAATATCATTTTTGTATTTAATGAAATATTTAGAACATAGCACTTATTTTCAAATCAATAAGGAAATGACCATACTAATGTTTAACGTTTCTGAACTTTGGATTACATAATTTTAATTGCTATATTTCATAATAAATTGATAAATAATGTTTGTAACTACACTGCAATTTTATTTGATACACCGCGTCATTGCATTTCAGTTTTTTTCTACTTCATTTCATTCTATAACATCTTTTGAGTGTATCATTTCATAGTTTTCTAGTTTATCTGTGGTCAAATTAGTTTATGTTCAGATTACGTATGTTTTAATATTTATGAAGATCTAAATGTTTGGTTTTAATAAGAAAATATTTATCTGGATCAAGGAGATGTTTTACGTTTTAATATTAATGGGTGAAAGTTAACAGTTTCATTGGTCAGGGTTAAAAATGTTTTACGTTTTATTTATTTAAAACAAAGTAATACTTAACAAATTTTTAAAAGCCGAGTTTAACTCAAACGATTTGGTGTGTTTGGATTGCAATTAATTAAAAAAAAAAACGTTTGGATAAATGAAATGAAAATCTAAATCTCATTCAACGGTAAGATGACAAAACAAACACGCATTATTAATACTAGCGAATATGCTATCTGTCGTATTTTTTAATTTTCATACAAATTTAAGTTAAAATTAATAATATTTATTTTTAGAATACATAATTAATTTTTAAAATAATTGTTAATTAAAATAATTCTTAAAAACTAAAAAATAAAATAAAAAGTTTTTAAAATAAGGATTAAGTTAAATTATTTATAAAATAATTAATTTTTAAAACAAAAAGTAAAATTGAAAAAATAAAAATATATATACAAAAAATGTTTTCAAAATAAAAGATGATTTTAGAATAATCGTTAAAAATTAACTATTTATAAAATAATTAATAAATGAATTATGGATTTAAAAGAAAGAATTTCTTCGTATATTGTTATAGATAAAATTTATTAATATAAAAGTTTTTTAATATTGACTTCAAATGTTTTGAGAAAATAGTCTTATATCTGAGTAATTTAATATACAAATATTTTGATTAAGTGATAGTATGTAAACCATGGAGGGGTTAAATGATCTGTATATAGACTTTAATTCAATTTATGATTAAATTACAGTATAACAGGATAGGGTAAATTTTTTACTAAAGCACGTAATCTGTAGTGCCATGATATTATAAAAACTATTTAATTTTACATAAATGTTTTCACTTAATTACAGATTTTATATTGAAAATTAAAACTCAGTAAAATCTTTTGCAATTATTTTAAACACGACATTTACATTACTTTCTAATCAGCTAATGATGTAAAAAAAGTTATACTGAGTGTATTACGATTAAATTCTTAAATATAAATATTATACGTTCTATTACCTATTATTTATCGTTCAAGGGAATATATTCACAGTATTGTCAGTCAGTATGAAACTAATTTTTTTAGTAAGACGTATGAAACTAATCTAAATACACAATATTCTTTTCAACTTAAAATACACAATAATTTTTGAAAGTATGCTGAATATGATAGAACAAATATAATCTATCAATAAGAATAAAATATACTCGAAGTGATATCAATTTGTTTTATCGATTAATAAAGATCACACCCATTAAACTTGTTTTTATAGTTTACAAATAAAAAAAATTAATAAATGATGAATCCAGTGCCATTATATACTAGAGTATCATGTCATCATCTAATAATAGTTGTCACACCAAATAAGATATATTGTAATTATTTACAATTAAAATATTCTTTTAAAGATAAATTTTTATATTCTACCCCAAAAAGGGAATATTTGTGTCCTTAAATATTTTTTTGATAAATATGTTATAAATCCTGATTATCTCTGCATTTTCCAAACTTTGATTACATTATTTACTTATAGTATGCTGATCAAATTATGCCGAGTTAAATATAATAAGGTGATTATTACAAATGGTAAAACTGCATCCTTTGTCTTTATTGTGAAAAATTTAAAAAGAAAAAAATGGTGAGAATAAATTATTTTGAAATTCTAAATTATATTAAAAAAATATTAAAGTAAAACTACGTATAATTTTAATGCTCAATATGACAACACAAGAAAATCCAATATAGAATCTAGAAAATCAGAAAATCCAATATAGAATCTAGAAAATAAGAAGTTGGGTGGAAGAGAAAGAGAAGTCTGTGATGAAGGTGGAGCACACAGCTTGAAAAGTTTGGTGAATGAATATTGAATTAGAGCATGGTCCTACAATAGAATTAACTGAATAACAATACCAGTGAGTAAACACAAAACACCGAATATCCTCTCATATATTCTTCAAAACACAAATCATTCTATATATACACAAACACCTCTTCCATTCCAGACTAAGAATTTCCACAGACCAGAAAATGCACCAAGAAGAAGCAACCCTCAAAAAACAACAATACCAAGCGTTGGAAGAAATCGGCCGAGGCAAATTCGCCACCGTCTTCCGCTGCTTCCACCGCTCCTCCAACCAATTCTACGCTCTCAAACTCATCAACCACCGCCTCCTCACCGACGCCACCGACCGCCACTGCCTCGAAGTGGAGGCCAAGGCCATGACCTTCCTCTCTCCCCACCCCAACATTCTCAAAATCATCGACGCCTTCCAAGACGCCCACACCTCCACCATCGTTCTCCAGCTCTGCCAGCCCCGCACCCTCTTCGACCGCATCGCCGACGGCCCTCTACCGGAGTCCCACGCCGCCTCCCTCACCAAACAGCTCCTCGAAGCCCTCACGCACTGCCACGCGCTCGGACTCGCCCACAGAGACATCAAACCCGAAAACCTCTTGTTCGACGAAGCCAACAACCTTAAACTCTCCGACTTCGGCTCCGCCGAGTGGTTCGGCGAGGGCCGGAGCATGCGTGGTGTGGTGGGCACCCCTTATTACGTGGCGCCGGAAGTGATCATGGGGAGAGACTACGACGAGAAAGTTGATGTTTGGAGCTGTGGGGTTATTCTTTATGCAATGTTGAGTGGCATTCCACCCTTCTATGGCGACTCTGCTGCTCAAATTTTTGAAGCTGTTTTAAGGGCTAATCTTAGGTTTCCTTCCACAGTTTTTAGGTCTGTGTCTGCTCAGGCTAAGGATCTTCTCAGGAAGATGATTTGTAGAGACCCCTCTCGACGTATCTCTGCGCACCAAGCATTGAGTATGTTTATTCCTTTCAAAAAAAAAAGTTACTATTTTTGTGTTAGGTTATTAATTAATTCATGTTTGATGTGTTGCAGGACATCCATGGATTTTGAGTGCTGATCTCTCTTGAAGAGTGCCACTTCCAACTATTTCATCCAATTTTGTACAAAATTATAGAGAAAACTTCACTTAAAGTAGTAGTTTAGCATAAACAAAAACTCTTGTAATGTAGATGAAAGCTTTCGTGGTTTTAATTAGTCCGTAAGATGTAAAGGAAAAAGATGAATCCAGATGTTTTTTCTTTTTTTTTTTTTTGTTTTATTTTTTTAATTTTTTTTTTTA
>Ga0099823_1003399_pt1 | contig 15056 bp, 10 predicted proteins | sample CowpearedBW_FD_76831 | JGI IMG/M metagenome (GOLD analysis project Ga0099823, IMG submission 76831) | Root nodule microbial communities of legume samples collected from California, USA - Cow pea red BW | ecosystem: Host-associated > Plants > Roots > Nodule | place: USA: California | collected...
AAAAATATATATTTATATATATATATATATATATATATATATATATATATATATATATATATATATATATATATCCTAATTTTAATATTTTAATTTTGGTATACATAATTTGACATCTAATGTTAATTAAAATATATTAATACAACAGTGTTAACGTCACATGATAATGTCATATATTACTTTATGATCATCACATCACATCACTTGAAAGAATTAAAATAGATTATCTAATGGTGATTGAAGGAGTGGGTTAAAAGTGGGTTAAAAAAATACAATATTGAAATTTTAACCGCATTGGAGTTGACTGGCAACGATAACTCTTCCCCATCCATCCTTATGAGAATTAGTGCCCCAACGAAGAATGCTTTCGTCACCACATACCCATATACAAACAAAAATAGGAAAAAAAAATGAGTTAAACTATATTTATCTTCTCTCTAATATAACGTAAATCAGTGTGAGGATGTAATATTATGTATTCTAAAACCAAATATTACCAAATAAAACTAAATTTTAAATATTTCATTTAACTAAAATAAAAACTAATTTAAATTTAATTTACCAAATATAAACCATCCTATCATAAATTAAATATTAACAAATAAAATTAAATTTTAAATATGTTAATTAACTAAAATAAAAAATAATTTAAATTTAATTTATCAAATATAAATTATTCTATCATACTAAATAAAAACGTAATTTAAAATTGTTTAACAAAATTAAAAATTATCTAATCTAAAGAGGTTCAAAATGTTTTTGTGTTTTACTAACTCAGTTTTGCTGATCCGCGCTTTTATCATCCCTACTTGTCTAGTCGCATGAAAGATAATATATAAGGTTAAAAGAAATCTATATTTTCATATGTATTTTTTTATTATTATCTTTGTTGGATTATTTCTTATATTACAAAATTAAATGATCATATCACCCTTTAATCTATAAAAATGATATCAAATTTATGAAAGAAAAACTTAAAATTTATTATTATTTTTTTATTTTTATGTAATGACACTAACACAAAAAAGGCATATAACATCTAATGTATGCTCAAAAGAACCCCAACGTTTAAAATGATCGGTGACATTTTTGTAAATTATAAAACTTTTTAAATGTCTATCAATTCTATTATAGTAGATCAAACGTAATTTAACGTCTGTCCCTTGAAACTCAAGGTTATTTAAAAAGGATGTTGGCCCACACTACCCCGACCTCATTTAGTGTTGGACCAGAACCAACCCCGACATCATTTAACGTCAGACACAATACCCATGATGTTAAACTTTGCATAACACTACGCAAAGCGAAAAAACCCTACATTGTTTCCTCGCGCAACCGTTGGTTTTTCATTCATTCCCTGCCGACGATCACGATTCCGACCTCTTCCAGGTGAGTTTGCATCGTTTTCCACATTTGAAGCGTTTTGAGATTCGTCCCCATTTGGCTAGTAGCACATTGAGACCCTAGTAGCACACAGAGACCCTAGTCTCCCTCTCCAAGTTCATCTTTCAATTTTGGTATAAGAGGTTAGTTTTTCATTTCTTTTATTTGTTTGTTGTCTCTTGTTCATAGTATGTATATAATTGTTTGTATTTTTTTATTTCCCATTATAATTTTAATCTTAGAATTTTTTTTTTGGTTAGTTTTTGTGGCCAATTTCTTTTTCTATTTGAAATTTTATTATAATATTTGTAAAATTTGGAAATAAAATTATAGTTATTGTTAGATGTTGCATGTTTAAATAATTCTAATTGTATTTTACTTTTTAATATTATCGTTGCATTAATTGTTACTTTATATATGTAGATTTATTATAATTTTAATATACACCGAGCGAAACTTAGTTTTCGTTTGAGATTTAGTACAAATGATTAAATTTTTAATCGTTTGTATTAAATCTTGAATTGCTCCAACGTGTACATTGAGGTTTCTGCATAAATTTCATAAAATTTCGATTGAGGTTAATTTGTGTTGTTCTTTTGATGCATACTTGATTGTGATCATGACTGATCACTTTCATTTCGTGTACTTCAGAGACTAATGTGAAATGTTGTCGAAATTTTGTGAAATTTATGATGTTTGACTTCTTTGGATACGTGTTAGCAAATTATGAACAATATATTTTTTTCGAATGGGTATGGCCTCACCTTGTAAGAGTTAAAAGTTTGAGATTGATGGAGTTTTTTACGAACATAGTATGGATCGAAACTGGATGAATGAGCACCACATCAATGAAGAGTATGAAAAAGGGGTTTCTGAATTTTTGCACTATGCTCAAGAACACAAAATCTCAAGTAACAGGACATATTTTTGTCCTTGTGTTCGTTTTCTTAATCAAATATGTTACGACTTGGGCACAATGTGTGATCATCTATTTATCTTTGGTATAATGAGGAGTTATACACTTTGGACTTGGCATGGAGAAGTATTAGACAAGCCTACGACGTCACGAGGAACAAATTATGTAGACGACTAGATGAATGATCATTTAGAAGAAATGGTATGTGATGTTGTGAGGAGAATTTTGGAAAAGCTTATTTATATGATTCTCTTTAGTCTGATTCAGAGGAAGAGTTGTACCCAGGATGCACTAACTTTACGCGATTGTCAGCAACTTTGAAATTATTCAGTTTAGAAACAAGGAATGGATGGACGGATACAAGTTTCACAGAATTGTTGGAGTTGTTAAAGGAGATGCTTTTAGAAAATAACGCGTTACCTATCCGTAATAATAAGACGAATAAAGTTTTATGTCCAATGGGTTTGGAATGTCAAAAGATGCATGCCCAAATGATTGTGTTTTACACAAAGACGAGTTTGCTTCACTAAAGGCGTGTCCAACATGTGGTTTATCGCGGTTTAAAAAGAAAATTGATGGAAATAGTGGTGATGAAGACAAAGATGGTCCACCTACTAAGGTGATGTGGTACCTTCCTATAATACCTAGATTCAAACAACTATTTTCCATTAAAGAAAATGCACAGAAACTGAAATGGTACGTTGATGGAAGAAAGTGTGATAATCTTCTTCGACACCCAACTGATTATCCACAATGGAAGAAGATTGATGAAATATTTCTAGAATTTGGTGCAGAGCTAAGAAACTTAAGACTTGGACTTCCTATAGATGGTATGAACCCTTATGGAAACTTAAGTAGCAAACATAGTTCATGGTCAGTTTTGCTAATGATTTACAATTTATCTTCTTTGTTGTGTATGAAGAGGAAATACATGATGTTGTCTATAATGATATTGGGTCCTAGACAACATGGACATGACATTGATGTGTACCTAAAGTCGTTGATCAATGATTTGAAACTTCTATAGGAAGAAGGCATCGATGTGTACGATTCATATTCTCAAGAATCTTTCTATTTACGTGCAATGTTATTTTATACCATAAGTGATTTCCCAGCATATGGAAACTTGAGCAGTTACAGTGTTAAAGGTCATTTTGCATGTCCCATATGTGAAGAAAACACGAGTTATATTCAATTGAAGCATGGTTATAAAACTGAGTATACAAGATATCGAAAGTTTCTTCCTTGAAAGCATCCTTATCATAGAATGAAAAAAACATTTAATGGAAGTCTTGATGATGAAGTTGTAGCGAGACCCCGCATGATGAAGGAATATACAACCAAGTGAAAAACATTGATATTGTGTTTGGAAACACATCCAAATAAAAAGACCACGAAGAAAAAACATTTGTAAGAAATGACCAGTCTTCTTTAATCTTTCATATTGGTGTAAACTTGAGGTACGACACTATATAAACGTGATGTACGTTGAAAAAATGTATGTGATAGTGTCATCGAGACTTTACTAAATGTAAAAAGGACTAAAGATGGAGTAAAAGCATGACAATATTTGGCTGAAATGGGGATTTGTTCTAAGTTACATCCACAATCAATTGGAAGACACACCTACTTGCCTCTAGCTTGTCACACTCTTTCTAGAAAAGAGAAGCAATTTTTTGTCAATGTTTAAGAAGTGTGAAGGTTCCCCAAGGTTACTCTTCAAATATTAGTAGCCTTGTTTCTATGCAAGATTTAAAGTTAGTCGGTTTAAAGTCTCACGATTATCATGTGCTGATGCAACAACTTTTACTAGTAGCTTTTCGAGCCATCTTACCTACTTTTGTTATAGGTATTCTAACACGTTTGTGTATGTTCTTCAATGCCATATGCAAGAAAGTTATTAACCCTCGAGTGTTTGATGATTTGAAAAATGAAGCCATTAGACTATTGTGTCAATTGGAAATGTATTTTCCACCTTCATTTTTTGATATCATGGTTCATTTGATAGTTCATCTTGTGATGAAAATTCAATTATGTGGGTCAGTTTTCTTGAGATGGATATACCTAGTGGAGAGATACATGAAGATCTTAAAGGGACATGTCAAGAATCAATATCAACCAGAAGCTTCAATTAAGAGCGATACATTACAGAAGAAACCATTGAATTCTACTCAAGTTATATGCTAAGTTGTGAACCAATTGGAGTTCATAAGACTAGACATGAAGGTAAATTGGAAGGTAATGGTGTGCGTGGAGTGAAGATTCAAAGTGTTAGTAGACAATTAGTTGATCAAGCCCATTTGTACATTTGTACATCTTAAACAACATTGTATAAGTGATTCTTTACATTTCGCAACACATTAATGAAATGAAATCTGCACACCCACGAATGAGTGAAAAATGGGCACTTAATGAACATAACAAAACTTTCTTATCATGGTTTAAGAAAAAGGTTTACGCAACTCCAAATGTTTCTGAAATTTTACTGAGGCTAGCTCGTGGACCGAACACTGATATCATTACATATGGCAAGTACTACATAAACAATTAGTGTTTCTATTCAAATATGGAAGATGACAAAAGTAGAATTCAAAATAGTGTAGTTACAAATCAAGTTAAAGTTGTACATTTTGTCAGTTCTAAGGACAAAAATCCAATTATAGCATCCATGAGTTACTTTGGAATAATATAAGAAATATGGGAAGTTGACTTTGTAACTTTTAGAGTGTCATTTTTCAATTGTAAATGGGTTGATAGTAATTCGGGTGTGGGGACAAATGACTTCGACTTCACTTTGGTGGATCTTAACAAGATGAGTGATGCAGATGAACCATTTATTATGGTTAGTCATGCAAGACAATTTTTTTATGATCGTCTATGGATTCATTGAACCTCAAACCATTCAAAATTCGGGAAACTCACACGATCATATCAAACTTTATTTGCAAACATGGATGACTGAGACAAATAAAGAGATCTACTTTGTGTCATACATTGATGGGTAGGTGTTTTTGATTTTAATATTTTATGAAGTATTATTAATTATTTCGGCTAAGTACTTATGATTGATGGTAGATACCATTGACAACTATTGGTCATCATTCCAAAACAATGCACGATTGTATAGTTTTGTTCATGTCATAGGAAGATTCCACCTGCTTTGAAAAACATGTTATAAGAGTAAATATTACTTTTTCTCAGATAATCTACTCTGTTATTTAAAACTAACCTATCTACTTAGTTATATTAAAACTAACATATGTTTTATGTTTCCAAAATTTCATTAGAATTGTGGTAAGCCTATCGGCCAACAACTTAAAGTATTATATCCAAAGGTTGGAACTCATTCATTTTAAAGTTATTAATTTCCGCATGTCAACTTATGACTTTGATATGTGATTATTTTATTTGTAATGTTTAGTATAACAAGCAAGAAGATTCATGGGAATGTGGCTATTATGTCATGTCTTGGATAAGAATAATCATTCGAGTTGTAATTAAAGATGATTTGATAGATGTAATAATATATATATATATATATATATATATATTTATCACATAATATAAATCATATCAAACTTTAAAGAATGATATTCATAAATAATGAAATTATATTATTTTTTTAGCAGTTCAAGAATTCACCACCCCTACCAAATGACATTATCCAAACACTAAAACAAGTGTATGCAACATATCTATTAGAAATATGAAGTTGATACCACCAAAATTATAATTTTTTTTAAAAACTTTGTTGGACAAAAATTTCACGATGAAACTTTTAGTTTGGTGTTATTTGTATTAGTTTAGAATACTTAAGTGTTAATAGATATAATTGTAAATCCAAAAATGTGCTGAAAATATTATGAAATTGTTCTAGGATTTTTCTGATTTTGAAGTCTGAGAATGTTGTAAAAATAACCAAACTTAAAAAAAATAATAATATTGTTTGACGTTAAAAGACGTCCTGCAAAGTAAACCCCGATGTCATTTAACGTCTGGCAAGACACTACTAGACGTCAAACAATGTTATTTTTTGGCACCATTTAGCGCGAAAATTGACGTATGGACTTTAGCCCCGATGTTGGATAACGTTGGACTCCCTTGACTCCGATGTTAATTAACGTCTGCTCTGCTTTCCGACGTTATTTTGATGTCACCTAGTACAACGTCAGTGTTTGAACAGACGTCGAAGACAAAAAAAATCGGACGTTAATTTTTTTTTTTTGTATTAATATGGATAAATAGGTAAATAATAATAATACATATTATATCATTTTAATTAACGAATAAACTACATTATAAAAATTTAATTAAAAAGTTTAAGAATTTAATATAATAAAAGAATTTAATTAAGTTCTAATTCAAAATACTCAAATTTTTAAGACTTTAAACTAATTAAGCTTAGTTTATATCATTTTCTACATTTATTTAATTCATTTCAAAATAATCAAATATTTTAGATGAATCTTTATTATTGTGTATTATTTAAATTCTAACTCTAATTATCTACTGATATTTATTTAAATTTTGATTGTGATCGAAATGGTAACTTAAAAGTGTATAAAAAGAAAAAGGATTAAATATGTTTTTGTCCCTCAAGTTTCAGCGAAATTTGAAATTAGTCTCTCATTAAAATTTTTGACCAATTTGGTCATTCATTTTTTAAAATGCATGAATTTAGTCTTTTTAATCAAATTTTGTTAAGTTTTTCTGACGTTTCAAACGCAGTATTTGAATTATTTACACCATTTGACACATTTTTGTTTCAATGTTAACTTATATATTATCATAAAATGCGTTTAAAATGTCAAATAGACTTAATAAAATTTGGTAAAAAAGACTAAATACACGCATTTTTAAATATTTTTAAAGATAAAAAATTAAATTTATAAAAAATTTCAAAAAAAAGACTAATTTCAAAATTTACTAGAAAAAAACATATTTAACCCAAGAAAAAAAAAAAAGAAGTTAAATATCATTTTGTATGCGTCTCGTCCGTTACATTCTTGTTATTGTCTGCGTGAGTGGGTTCAATTCAACTCTTTAACCGCAAAGAAAGAAAGCTGCGTCAGCACACCTTCTTACACTCTGACCTGAAACACTGCGTCACAAAATAACAAACGCACAGAAGAACGAAGCTCGGTGACGGTGGTCCTTTCAACGGCGACGCTTCTCTCAACGGTGGTCTCCAGCCAGCGGCGCGACCCTCCCATCTGCAGTCCACCGCCAGCGGCGCTCCTAAAGCGGTGGTCCCGAACAGCGGCGCAACCCTAGCAGCAGTGGCAGTCCTCGTCCTCCCCAGCCAGCGGCGCCTACTCCCTCCCTCCCAGCCAGCAGCGGCGCAACCTTTCCAGCGGCTTCCCTGACTAGTGGCGCTTCCCTCCCAGGATCTTTTACTGATTTCTATCTTGCTGTTCCTTCTGCTCAGTTCCCCTTAGGTTTCTCTCCAAACTAACTCACTTCATTGTTTAATTTTCATTGCTTATTTGTGCATTTTACAACAACAATAATAATAATAATTATTATTATTGTTATAACTTATTTTAATAGTAAGTTTAATTAGTAAAAATATCCATAAACAAGGTATTATTAAATTAAAAATAATTTATAATAATAATAACTATAATTATAATAGTAATATTCTCTGAACGAGTTTATTTGTTTTCTCTGTTTCTGAACCATCATTGCTGTATCCAAAACCGTGGTCATAGTCCAGCAAGTAATGCCTGGAAGGCTAGCTATCAATCATGAATTGGTTTGACTTGAATGGATTTCTAATGATTTGTATAACATCCTTTTCCACTCTAATAAGACGGATTGATTGCGCGTTTAACTTGCATGTAACAAATCTTTGTTGGGAACTTTTCATGCCACAAGAATAATAGGAATGCAGCGTTGATAGAGTGACAAAATAGGTATCTCATCCATCAGTCTGTTATGTGTGTGTGCAGAGATGGAAAGCTGTACCAGCAACAGCAGTGATAACAACAATCACTGGAGAGCCGAGGATGCCATTGGTGGCAACGCTGAAGCTCTTCAGGCCCTTAGAGAACTCATCATATTCCCTCATCATTTCTCTCGAGAGGCACAGAAGCTTGGCCTTAAGGTTCAAAATTTTCCTTCGTTTATTATGTTTTTCCTTCTATTATCAGTGGGTCTTGTTCTTTATAACTGTCAATTTATCCCTTTGTTTTTTTTTTTTTAATTTCTTTTATTTCCTTCCAGTGGTCCAGAGGATTGCTGCTGTACGGTCCACCAGGCACGGGAAAGGTGGTTTCTTTTGAAAACTGATCCCTTTTTTTTTAACTTAACATGAAACCGAAATATACTGCGAATTTTTTTCTTATTTTCCAATGTAGTCTTTTCTGTTTATTTAATTATATATAATTCCTTGTAGTGGGTATCTGTTGAAGGGATAAAGGCAACATTTGTCAATGGGAATGAATGAAAATAACAAAAAATAGATAGACAAAACAATACAGGGTTGGATTTGATGTCTTAATGTGGTGCAGTCATGTTATAAGTTAAACGTACATTTTTCTTGGTTTATGAAGTGTATAGTTAGTTATATCTTTGACTGTATGGTGAATTTTGTTCAGACAAGTTTGGTACGAGCAGTTGTTCGGGAGTGTGGGGCACATTTGACAATTATCAGGTACTAGTCTTTTGAATGGAGTTAAATGGATCTAGTGTATGGAAGTTCTCTGACCTTGAATCAATTGCTTGTCATTGTGTCTGTTTATGTATTTTTCAGTCCACACACTGTTCACAGAGCACATGCTGGTGAGAGTGAGAGAATTCTCCGTGAGGCTTTTTCTGAGGCATCATCTCATTTAGCCTGGGGCAAGCCATCCGTTATCTTTATAGATGAAATAGATGCGTTGTGTGCTCGCCGAGATTCCAAGTATGAAATAATTGACTACGTATCTGCCAAATAAGAAAAATTTTTTCTTTCAACACAATTTTGATGGTGGTATTCTCTAATTTAAATTGAAACATCTCCTGCAGGAGAACTCTCTAATCTTGCATAAAATTATATTCTCTTTGCTATAATCTTTTCACCTCTCATTAACTTGTTTTAAATCTGTTACGTGTTGCCCTAAATATTTTACATTTGCCTGATTTGTGGATAGGTTGTAGCCTGCATGTCTGTCTGTAGAGTGTCATCAAAATTCAGAAGTTCAAATGTTTTATTTTAATATCTTTTCTTTAATATTTTGACTAGGTTGTTATTTTGTCAATATATTTTGGGGCTAATCCACTTACCCTAGGAGTAATTCTTGTGCTACTTCATTTAATATATTCTCACAGTAGACATTAAATTTCATGAATCGAACTGTAAAACTGAATATTTCATCAAGTAGCTCAAATTTACAAAATTTTATAAATTATAAATCTGTTTGATGCTTTATGAAATATCTTCATTGTAATGAAAAAAAAGGTAAAATTGACTATAAGATTACATACCTATAAATGTTGACTATGTAAAATTTGTTGTACATGGTCATTTTAAGATGATGAGACAAAATTAAATGGTTGGCTGATGAAATTTTGTATTTAAAACGTGATAATAAGCAGAGTAAGTGTGTAAGAGTTATTCCTAAAGTATGTGGATCCCTTCTACACACGCATATTAAAAATAGTCATGAATGCTGTGAAATATTAACATCATTCAATGGATAAAAAGTTACAATCCTTAAACAAGTTATTTAAAAGTTTTTAAAATGGTGTACCTGTTGTTATCAGTTGCATTAAATGGGCTAGTGTTGGATGTTCTAGGTCAAGTGAAGTGATGATGATCAAGAGTTTCGTTTGTTGATTATTTTTGAGGGGAAGTTATCAGAATGATATCAGTTGCTGCTTAGCTTAACACACAAGACGACTTCCTTGCACTTGATTTTCCATACTTTGTCATGTGTTTCTTTTGTTTGTTTAGGAATGTGACTTCTATATGAGGTTTTGATTGGTGAAGAATAGATTGGGATGGGATAGGGTAGGAGAGAATGGACATCTTGAGTTATCTGGGATATACTATATCTTTGTCTCTGGTTTTTACACAACGTGGAGGAGTTCTACTAATTCCCTACAAGCTTATCATTTTTATTCATACCATACTGATACAAGATGCATAATTTAAGTAATAATACGTATTATCCTGCTATTTCTGGACTAGTTGTATGAAGTTGCCTTGAACTTCTGTTGCATTTGTACAATTCCTTCATATTATAAAGTGAAACACGTGGGCCTGAATCTAGTGAATTCTTGAGTTTTATTAGGGTATATAGTTTAATAGGGATTTGTTTATACGTGTGGCAATCTCATTGATGACATTATTTTAAATTGTCTACATGCAGAAGGGAACAAGATGTTCGACTTGCCTCTCAACTATTTACTCTGATGGACTCAAATAAACCAACCTATTCTACACCAGGTGTAGTTGTGGTTGCATCAACTAACAGGTTAGCTGCTGCATTCTCAATGATTATTTATGATTCTTTAGAAATATAAATTATTGGGAATGAATGCAAATTGGTTCTCGTATGAAATTCAATGTTAACACATGCGCAGCCTTTTGAACCTGTAAACTGTTTTTAGAAGTCTAATATCACTACTTTAAAGTTTTCATAGCATGTCACTGAAGAAGTTATTATTGTTTATGGATGGATTAAGTAGAGCAGTGATTGTTGAAGTTGTACTTTTCCTGATGGATCAATAAGAGCAGTGGGTGGTTTCAGTTGTTTTCTGTATGTTGATGGGTTGTTAACAGTGCTGTTTCATACATTTGATCCTCTATTTTTTGATGTCTGGAACCTCTGAATTTATCTGTTGCGCTCTATGAATCTCCAACACGGCTAGTGCCGCGCTTCCCTGCTTTAGAAGCATTTCCAACACAGATACACCTTTGACACGTGCACAACATGTTATACAGTGACTGGGGTTGGACACGGTTCCGATGCATTTCTCTCTTCATGTTTTCTTAAAATCTATGGATTTAATAATGTAATAATGGTCATTTCTTAGCACTGCTTAAAGTCACTCACCTACATATGATCAGGTTTTTTTCTGATGAATTTCATGCATCTGGTTTCTGCATATAGAGTGGATGCAATTGACCCTGCACTAAGAAGGTATGGACGTTTTGATGCTGAAATAGAAGTTACTGTACCAAATGAAGAGGACCGCTATCAAATTCTGAAGGTAACTTTTAATGATATAAAAATTTTGTCTCTTTGATGATTTAGTTATTTAGACTATACAACACCAGGGTATTTCGGAGTCCTTACCTTGTTCTCAATCTTAATGTGGAAAATCTCAATGAAGAGAGAAAAATGATTTTCTGTGATAATTTCAAAATGATATTACACATGTATTCATAGCCTACGAGGCTCCTACAAGGACACTGACTAGGACATGACTAATGTCGAAGAGTCACCACTGATATATTATCAACGTGACAAGAGTCTCAATTGAGAATTAAGGTTTATATAATATTCACACTAATTTGATACATTTTCCTGTAATAAAATCCTTCACAATAGAATTCTAAATTAAGGAACATGTATCTTAATAGTTAAAAGAACTGGTTAAGTCTTGTGGAATGAAACCCTAAAAAATGTCATGAGATATTTATAATAATGTTGTTTTCTTTTAATTTCTTTTTCCCCCTTTTTATTAGAGTAGTGTCTAGGAACTGTTTAGCCAAGAATAGTCATGCTCAAGCTGTTTGAGGTGTTCAAGATGTGTTGAAGAGGTGTTTGGGCTGAAAAAAATGATTTTTAATTGTGACATGGTTGAGGAGTGTTGGACACATGTTGAAGGCCGGTTCGTCAAGTGAGTGTCATGTCCAAAAAGCAAGCTAGTCTAAATCAAGATCTTAATTCAAAATCAAAAAGGGAAGTATGGATTGTAAATCAGGAGGTTGCAACACAGGTTGTAAGATCTTATAAAATTTATGAAATTCATATATAATATAACCATATATATGTGCATTCAAAGTAACAAATAATTTTATATTACTTGAAACTCAATTGAATTTAGTTCAACGTGAACAAAAAACTATAATTCTTAGGAAAGTGAAATTTAAACTTAATTAAGTCTCACAATTAAGGATGTCAACGGGGCGGGTAGGGTACGAGTAGTAGTTCCCCTGTACCCTATCTGCAGGATAAATATCCGTTCCGTACCCGTACCCATATCCGTCGGGTATTTATAAAATTATTTAAAAAACAAATATTTAATCATAAATTCAAATAAAATAAAATATATCAGTGTCATAAATTTTAAATAAAGTTCAAATAAACTTAAGTTCATATCAGTCCAAATCATTATAAAAGTAAATATAAAATTATAATACCCGTACCCGTCCCATTAACATGTGGGTATCAAAAATACCCGTACCTGGTAGCGGGTATCCATTTTTAATATCCATTTTCTACCCGTTGCGGGTTTTATCCGTGGATACCCGCGGGTACGGATTTTTTTGACATCCCTACTCACAATTTACTTGTAAAGCTGAAGTTTGCACTCGTTTATTTATTATAACTTGGTCATATCTCTAGTTGACGTGGGATATCCAACACTTCCCTTAGGATGAGGATTGAAAATCTCAAATAAGGGACTAGGGGACCCGATAGTAAGTGACATAATAGCCCCAACAAAGTTGACTAGGATAGGCTCTAAATGACTTTGATACTATCTTAAGGAAGTGGAATTTAAGTCTACCTTATCTTCATAAATGAACTCCATGATTGGTTTTTTATCTAACTGATCACAACACTTCAATAAGAGGCACTTCTTCCTTTTATCCAAATTATGATATTCCTCCAAAAGTCCTTATCCAAAACCACATCCTCTACTATTTTTTCATCCTTTTTACCAAACCAACTAGACTTCCATTCATTACCCATAAACATTCTAATTAAAGCTTCTTGTTCCTATGATGACCCAACCCAAGGAAATAACCTAGAAGCAAGCACACAAGAAATTCTGCTTCTATGCGAGGTACAATCTTCAAGGGTTTTCTAACGAGATCCACCAAAATGGTGACCTTGAGGTGGTGCAAAATCGGAGAGTGCAGAGAAAATGGTTGTCATGTATGATCTTATGCTCCGGAACGTGATTATTACTACCTTGCCAAGAAGGTTCGGATACGGCAACAAGTTATTTTATAGAGGTCTTGGTGCTTCCTAGTTTGATGGTAGAATCTCCAACGGAAACAATTCACCACTAAATATCAGAAATAATCTCCTAATATTCAGAAATAACTTCCTATGCAGTCTCCTAAACTGAATCCCTTTATTTCAGGGATTTCAAATCTGATACACAAATATTTAATTGTAATTTGCAATATCTCCATTTACAGCAATGCCGCATATAATTAAGTAAAGTTTAATTGCTGGTTATAGTGGGATTCCGCGCTGTCCACACTTCAATCTTATGAGGTTATGTGGGCATGGGTTGCATATATGTAAGCATTCACGGCTCCACTCAACAAATTTCACATTTACGGCCCTGCGCTCAACTTTGTTAGTGTAATTTCAACAGCAGTTGGTTAGGAAGAAAGTTCAATGTTAAAATCTTTTCATTTTTTGCTTATTTCATTGAATTCTTGATTTCTGAAGTGTGACAGCATGGGTTTATGTCTTTTTCATATGAACTTGTTACAGTTGTATACGAAGAAAATTCCCTTGGATCCCAGTATTGACTTAAAGTCTATTGCTGCATTGTGCAATGGGTATGTTGGAGCTGATTTGGAGGCTTTGTGTTGTGAAGCTACCATGATTGCTAGTAAAAGATCCTCAAATGCAAAAGATGCTAGTAATTTCAGTCTAACAATGGAAGATTGGAAGAATGCAAGGTCTGTTGTTGGTCCCAGTATAACAAGAGGTGTTACTGTGGAAATTCCCAAAGTGACTTGGGAAGACATTGGTGGATTAAAAGAAGTAAAGGTTTGTTAAAATTTGCATTTGATTTGAATTTGACTGTGAGAATCTTCATTGATACCGTTTTTCATGAACAGAAAAAACTCCAGCAAGCTGTCGAATGGCCTATTAAGCATGCTGCTGCATTTTCAAGATTCGGAATATCCCCTGTACGTGGAATTCTTCTCCATGGGCCTCCAGGATGTTCCAAAACTACGCTTGCCAAAGCGGCTGCACATGCTGCTCAAGCATCTTTCTTTTCCTTAAGGTTTTAATATTTTTAATGTTTTAAAGTTTTATCTTTGTAGTGTGGGAAAAATGGGTCTTGGCATTATTACACAGAAGTTTATGCCTAACATGAAATGGATCCTTTCCTTGTTTTAGGGAACTGATGACTATTTTAGAGAGAAAGACAGTCTCCTGTGTTAGGACCCACTATTCTATTTTCAAGTCCCTTTAAACCCTTCTCATTCATCTTTTTCAAATGAGTATCCAAATCATTCTAGGATGCATGGTTTTCATAAAAGAAGGGAGGAAAAAGAGTTGTAAGGTAATACATGCCAAAGGAATAAAAGAAATTAGTTTGAAATCCAACAAAATAAATTGTCTATAATAAATAGGTAAACTGATATGACTAGATTATGGGCAGCTATTTTGAAACTTTAAAGCCATGTTAACACTTTTTCCTCTATCATCTCCCACCCATTCTGTTGATAAGTAGCACGTGTGTTATTTTCTGTATTGGTGATGCTATGCTTTGATATATTCTAGATTTCTAGTTCTACAGTTCTATAACTGTTATAATTATAGAAATGAGGAGCAAATCTTATATAATC
>Ga0099823_1003406_pt1 | contig 15044 bp, 13 predicted proteins | sample CowpearedBW_FD_76831 | JGI IMG/M metagenome (GOLD analysis project Ga0099823, IMG submission 76831) | Root nodule microbial communities of legume samples collected from California, USA - Cow pea red BW | ecosystem: Host-associated > Plants > Roots > Nodule | place: USA: California | collected...
ATATGACTTTAATAATAATTTATATGTATATATAAACAAATTTAAAAAATAAAACAAATTAAAAAATTTGAAAACTAATTAAAAAAATTAAAAAAAAAAACTAGACGGGCCAGCCCGACCCGACCCGTTAGTCCGTCCTATACAGAACGGGTTATGAATATTGACCCGTTTCTGTTTGACGGGTCAGCCCGTCCCGACCCATTTTTTGACGGACCACATACGGGCCGGGCCAAAACGGGCCGAGCTGACCCGTTTGCCACCCCTAGTATTAATGGCATGATTAAAAAACAGAATAATCATTATGTCCAAAAACATCACTGATGTTCAAAAGGGCAGGAGTACTGGGACAGTAGTTTTTTCTTTTTGACTTTTGACCTTCCACAAATACATGTCTATTGACAAATATAATGTAGACAAATACAAGAATATGATAAGTGATAGGATAAATAAGAGAGAAAATAACGAAAACTAATAAATAGGTGCTATTGGCACACTAGTTTTTAATATTCACTTTTTTTTTTATTTTAGAAAAAATCACAAACGTTAACAATTTATAATTAAAAGGGTAAGAAGGATTTTTTTTTTATATATCTTGGAGTTAACTTTTCTTTTGTTTCCATTTTATCTTCAATTGAATAAAAGAAAAAGTCTTTATATCGCATATTTTCTTTTCTCTTTGTTTTCCGTCTAATTAAATAATATTCAAAAGAAGAAAAAGAAAAAGAAATCAAAGACTGGCCTTTGACATAAAATGGGGACAATGATAGTGATTGAACGACAATGATTGGTCTTTGTTTTCAAAGTACTACCGACTAGTGGACACAGCACATTGGATTGCTTTATGCTAATCTCATCATCCAGTATCATAGTAATATCTAGGGTTTTCTTTATTTTGTTCTCTCTTTCATTTTATCCTCCATGGGTTAATTTATTAGTTTTATTTTTGCCCAAATTGCTGGTATAACATCACTGCTGGAAGTTAATTTAGTAAAATACGAAATCAACACTTCAATTTCAATCCACAGTATAATTTCTTTTATGCTGAGACTCACTCAATTTTAATCAGAAACCTTTTTCATTAGGTTCTATTTCAGTTCACAATTTCTGTGTCTTCTATGTCTTGTTTATATATTTCAACTTTACTCAGGTGTTATCTCTTCTCTTCATCATCTCCACAAAGCTACCCCTTTATTTATTTTACTAACAAAAAGTGAAAAACAAAAAACTGACTTTGACCGGTTCAAACCATGTTTAATTTTTGTCTTGTAAATGATTCCACTTCTGTTCCTGGTTTCATTTGTTCTCTCTTTTGGTGGTTGACCCCTATCTGTTAGTACTTAAGCTTTTTCCATCGATGGTTGAAAATTCACGGTTGGTCATTTGACACGTCTGTCTCATATCGCATCTTGGTTCCGGCAATCTTCTTCATTTGTCCCCTTTTATCTCTGTATGATATTTACTGTCTGTCTTCACCGATTACAACTTAGTGGGGTGTTTCGTTTGTTCTACACTAGACAGATGAAGATTTATGTTGTGGTACTTGAGCATAATGCACTCTGTCACTGGTTGAGTGGTTGATGAGAGTGGAAAAATGGATTTGGCATTTGTTCTTTTGCTATTGACTAGTGTGTGCTCTTCTGCGTTGGCTGGGCTTGATTCACAAGGTTCAATCTGCTGTTCAAACTTATTCCTGTTAATCTTTAAGCTATGTAAAGATTTAGCTGTAGTTTTTATTTCTTCACTTCCTTTTCTCTGTCATGGTCTGGCTTTCAACTTAATAGAAATTTGAGATTCATTCATGTTTAAGCACACTGGTATTATTGTTCTGCCTCTCTGAGATTTAATTTCTTCATAATCCTTTCTGTTACACTACTGTCACGTTTGGTTGACCAGGTGGCACTTTGATCCATCAACATTTTGCCCTTTTCATTTATCTTTTAGAAAAATCATTTGGGTTATTTCAATTTATTTAAATATGCTCCATATGAATGATCCTACTTCAACCACGGAATAAACTATTTGTTAGCAGTGCTTGGAAATTAATGAAACTTTGAAAATTGGGATCATGTACTTACTGGATAGAATCATTATCCGAGAATTGTGTGAGCAACCTGTACCTTTGCACATCATTTATCATGTTCGTTGACGACATATGATAACCTTATCACTTTTATAATATTGCAGTAGAAAATGCTATGGATTTTACATCTATCTGCCTTTCTGTTTTTGTCGAAGTTGCAAGTGGATTTGGACTTTCAGTCTTTAATAGATGTATAATTTATATGTTCATTTCAGAAGATGCGCTGTATGCGTTGAAGTTATCATTGAATGCTTCTCCCAGCCAGCTTACAAACTGGAATAAAAATCTAGTTGACCCTTGTACTTGGTCAAATGTTGAATGTGACCAGAATAACAACGTTATTCGAGTGTAAGATATTCTTATTATAATATTGGAAACATCCACTGGCTGTGTTTTCTTTGAAGAGAAATGCTAAGAACAATTTCTCTGGTTTAGTCTTGTGAATATACTCTCTCTTGCTAGTTGAAATTTATTAAAATTGACAAAATTTTATGGATTCTATATCTTATTCAACAATCTCTCTTTTAATTTTGTAGTTTTCAATAAATATAACTAATAAGAGAGTGTATGTTCCTAACCCTTCTCTTCTTTTGAATATTTAGTTTGAGGAAGATTGTGACAGCTTCAACTTCATTGGTACCTAGATATTTCATTCATAACGTATAATTATACATATTACTTCATTGCAGTTCACTAGAATTTATGGGATTCACAGGATCGTTGACACCAAGAATAGCATCCCTGAAAAGTCTCGAAACTCTGTAAGTATTTAGTATGAAAGATCCACAGAACTGCCTTCTCCCTCTGCCCTGTCCCATATTTCAGTTCATAGCCTCAACGTTCTTGGTTTGTTTCATTTAAGTGTTGAGGCATAGATTCATTAAATTACATGGTTATATTAAAACCTTTTACCGTTGAATATTACTATCTTCTGTGTATCTGATGAACTGTAGTACACTATTAAATCAATCAGTAGGGTTCCTGCTTTCTAATTGTTAATTTAAGAAAGTGAATGGAAAAATGCATATAGCATTTGTAGTGTGTATGGAATTATGTAAACTTTGGTTGTTTTTTCAAGAACCATATGATGTTTTTTGGTGAATTTTGTGATTTTATTCTTCACGCTTTCAATTGTTCATCTTTTTCACCTTTTTTCTTACACATTTACCGTGAAGTTCTTTGCAAGGTAATAACATCACTGGTGACATTCCAAAAGAATTTGGAAATCTTACAAGCTTGGTCAGATTAGATTTGGAAAACAACAAATTAACTGGTGAAATACCATATTCACTTGGTAGTCTTAGAAAGCTTCAATTCTTGTAAGTATGGAGTCTTAGCATCTATTTTACTTTTGTAATGTCCGGCAGTATCTAATTTTGGTCTTCAACTAGGACATTGAGTCAAAACAATCTTAATGGAACTATTCCAGAATCACTTGCCAGTCTCCCAAGCTTGATCAATGTGTATGTTAATATTTTTTATACTCGTATTTTGATCTCAAGTACATTTTATTATCATTTGATATCTGATGGATTGTTCAAACTTCTCTTTTACAGTTTGCTAGATTCAAATGATCTTAGTGGGAAGATTCCGGAGCGGTTGTTCAGCATTCCTACATACAAGTATGTACAGTAAATTAGAATTAGATACCTTAAAACCAAAATGTGAAATTCGTCAAATACTTTTTTTGACAGTAATTTTGTATCCCCGACCGAGGACTATACCTAAAAGGTTCAAACACTTGGAAAGTGGATGCCTAAAGAACCTATGTCATCAATTTCATTCAACATTGTTACATAACGAAATGGTAGTCTATGATTCTAATGGTCTTTTCTGGTTCCACTTTTTGATCTTCCTTTGAAAGATTTGTAATCATCACTTATTCAATTTCTCCAACCTAATTTAGAATTCTCATTGCCGGACTTTTTCCATATACCCAATATATAATATTGAATGGCAGAAGTTTAAGGTGGTAATTTTTTGTCACATTAAAAGAAATACAATTTTTCATTGGCAAATACTGATCAGGTTTCCTAAGGACCATTGTTAAGGAAACAATAATAATAGCCTTTTCTCACTAGGTGAGGTTGGATACATGGATTGTACAATACAATTGAGTTTGTAACAAACCAAAATTTCAGTGATATTATTCAATATGAGATACTTTTCCATAATTTCCTGCCATGTCTTTTTGGGTCTCCCTTTATCCCTTTTTTCAAGGCTAAAAGCCATGAAATCTACTTTCCTTATTTCTAGTGGCTTTCTTTGTACATGTTCAAACCTAAGCTGATTGTCCATCATTTTATCCTTCATACAAGTCTCACTAATATCTGCTTGTTTGGAATTATTTGGTATCTTGTTCTTTGTTGTGTCGTCACACATCTAACTTTCATGTTTATGGTGTCCTTGGATAAAACTATAAATTTGTACAAAAAATTCATCCGTTGCTTAAATAGGCTTATTTATGTTCCACTGTATTGCCCATTGCAGTTTCACTGGAAATAATTTGAATTGTGGAGTGAGTTATCATCATCTTTGCTCATCTGATAATGCAGTTCAAGGTTACTTTTGTTAATACTGTTTTGATCTGTAAAGTGTTTTCCGTCTCCCACCCCCTCCATTTACAGGCAACAAGCTGAAAACTAGTTTTCCTTCATTTGACAGGTTCGTCTCATAAAACAAAAGTAGGCCTCATAGTTGGAATAGTTGCAGGTTTAGTTGTTATTCTTTTTCTTGGTTGTCTGCTGTTCTTCTGGTACAAGGGGTGCAAGCGTGAAATTTTTGTAGATGTTCCAGGTTTGTGTTCCTTTTTCAGCCTTCACAAAGTTTTTGTAGATTGTCTGTAGCTTCAGAATTAGTAGCTATTGATCCGGTGAAACTGCCTGCACATTCTGCTCAAAGTTGATCTAATGCTATAAAATCGTGAATTTATGACATAAGTCATTGTTGTCCTCATTTAGATTAGTTTTTATGAATGGTGCACTCCATAGCTCTTAATGCACCATCTCTTTATTGGAATTGCATTTTTCTTTTAAAAAATACTGGTATCCAGTATTAATGTGTGTAGCATCTGTCTGTCTGCAGTAATATTTTTTCTATTTTAGAGCATCTGTCTAATTAATGTAATATTATTTTTTATTGATTAGGCTTAGTTCTTCAAACTTTAGTGTTGCAAATATGTTTTGGCTATGCTTTTCCTTCATTTTGGCATATGGTTAAATATTTGTGAGATGAATGAAGAATTAACTGGTTGAACTATCTTGTAATGCTTTTAATTGTGACAACTAGTTGAAATACTGTGTAACATTAATTTTATAAAAAGAAGAGAAGTAGACCGAGACAAGGACAATGTATGCTCAAGAGCTGAAGAAAAAATAAATAAAACAAAGAAACGGTCAAGCTTTCTAGTTTACCATCATTTTTCAAACTATGGTTGATATGAACTATCTATTTTACCATTTTTTGAAAATTTCTCTTGCTAACAACCTATTTGAATATATTTTTTCTCATGTATTTTCAGGTGAGGTCGATCGCCGAATTACATTTGGTCAAATAAAAAGATTTTCCTGGAAAGAACTACAGATAGCTACAGACAACTTCAGCGAGAAAAATATATTAGGACAAGGAGGCTTTGGAAAGGTTTATAAAGGTGTTCTAGCAGATGGTACAAAAGTTGCTGTCAAAAGGTTAACTGATTATGAAAGTCCTGCGGGTGACGCTGCCTTCCAGCGTGAAGTGGAGTTGATAAGTGTAGCTGTCCATAGGAACCTGTTACGGCTCATTGGTTTTTGTACTACTCCAACAGAACGTCTCTTAGTTTATCCCTTCATGCAAAACTTAAGTGTTGCCTATCGTCTACGAGGTATTTAGTAACATTGCATGTTTGAAAGCCTGATGTGACATCAAATGTAACCGTGTCCGATTTATGAATTCCGTATCTTTGTCTGGCAATATTTTAATTTGAGGGTAGCTTGACCCTCTGCATTGTCTTTAAGTTTGCTTTCATATTTTGGCATTTTAAGTGAAAATTTCTCTGTTTTGACACTGGTGCAGAACTCAGACCTGGGGAACCCGTTTTGGATTGGCCTACTAGAAAACGAGTGGCTCTAGGAACAGCTCGTGGCCTAGAATATCTTCACGAGCAGTGTAATCCTAGGATTATTCATAGGGATGTGAAGGCAGCTAATATATTACTAGATGGAGATTTTGAAGCAGTTGTTGGTGACTTTGGTTTGGCAAAATTAGTTGATGTTCGAAATACTACTGTGACAACTCAAGTTCGAGGGACAATGGGTCATATAGCTCCAGAATACTTGTCCACAGGAAAATCTTCAGAAAGGACTGATATTTTTGGTTATGGGATTATGCTTTTGGAACTTGTTACAGGTCAACGTGCTATTGACTTTTCACGTTTGGAAGAGGAGGATGACGTGTTATTGCTTGACCATGTGAGACAACCTCATTTTAGCATCACTTTTTTTCTCATAAGTGTCGACATGCATGGAAGTTGTTGCATGCCTGTTGGTGCCTTGATTATGTCTATAATGTTTTCTAAGTCATGGTTTTACATTCTATAATGTTGATGATCAAAAGGTTAAGGACATGTGCTTGTGTTGTGCTTGTGCTAGTTATCTTCTTACATAAGCTCTGAATTATTCTGCTATACCAGTTGGTTACTATTTTTACCATATTTTGTTTGGTATAGGTTAAGAAACTGCAACGGGAGAAAAGGCTAGATGTTATTGTGGACAGCAACCTGAAGAAAAATTACGTAATAGGAGAGGTTGAAATGATTGTACAAATTGCATTGCTCTGCACACAAGCGTCGCCGGAGGATCGACCGGCGATGTCAGAAGTTGTAAGAATGTTAGAGGGAGAAGGGCTTGCCCAAAGATGGGAAGAATGGCAGCATGTGGAGGTTGCTACGAGGCAAGATTACGAGAGACTACAGAGAAGAATGAAGTGGGGAGAAGATTCAATGAATAACCAAGATGCCATTGAGTTGTCAGGAGGAAGATGAGAAATTTAGACCATTACACTTGATGTTGTAGCACACTACCACCGTTCATAAGAAGTTAATCCGATTGAAAACAGACATAGGGTTATTGTTTTCCATGTGTAAAAATATAGGTAATAAACTTCATATTCTGAAAATTATGACTTTCATTTATTTAAACGAGGTTTTAACCTTTCTTCTCTTAGGAAATTACTGGAAGCAGAGAGTTGTGGTGAGGTCAAATATCTATGCAAAAACAAACCAGGGTTAACAAAGTTGGTAGATTGGAGTAATTGTTCTTTAGACATGTCTGATATTTGTTACTTGCTTCAATAATCTCTACACCAAAAAAAGTTGTATAAAAGAATTGGTTAAGGAGTATCGTTTGCAGAATCAAAACCAGAAACTGAGAAAAATATGGAATAGTATGCACCAAATCGATCTGCTGTATAAATTGCTTACTAATGCTAGCAAATTAAACATGGTAGTTTAAATTTCTGGGTCCAGCTTATGCTTCTTTTTGTTGCTACAAAAAACTAGCTAAAGACAAGTAGTTTGAACTGGTGATTTGTGACACTTTGTTGTTTGGAAGTTGAAGCAACGGCTTTTGCCCATGTTCGGATCTTTGCTTTCATCCCCTCTGCACGCAAATTAACCAATTCCTCGTGCACTGCCACAAGATACAAAGGAGGTTGCTGTGGGATAAGGGGATTCCACTTTTCCAAAGAGATGCCACATTCTTTGTAATCCATGCCCGCCATTGCCATAGCTTCAATGGACATTTTTAACAGGGATCAGATGAGGGTACACAATATGAGAATGCTAAGTGAGAGTTGTGATTTGTGATTTGTGATTTGTGATTTGAGGTAGCAGCTAGCCATGAGAGTAATTTATATAGCAGAGGAAACTAAGGTTGTTGTGCTTTAATTTGTGAAAACTGACCGATTCACGAGTGTTGCACGGGCAAATTCATTTTTTACATGTGATTGTTTGTGTCCCTAAATTCTAGGAATTAGAAAAAAAAATTGGTGGTAGAAATCCAACATTAATTAGATAAGATTATTTTATAGTATATAAACAAATACAAAATGTATCCTTTTGTAATGCTATATTAAATTTAAATAATATGAATTTTATTCAAAATCTATCACAATGATATTTATTTGATTATCGTGTCATTATCTAGACCTACTTTTGGTACTTAACTTGGGTCAGCAACTACGTCATATAACTCATGAAGCTCACATCTATTCATCAATGCCCGAAATGGAAGGGCATGCAATTGCAAGAAACATGTCATATCCGTGCCGTGGTGGTCGTTAATGTCAGTCTACTTACTATTCCACTGTGCACCAAAGCCAAGTTTAAAATGTGATCAATTTGGAAATAAATGCCGAGGGATATGTATGCCAACACAGGAATGGCATGGTGTAACCAGTTCTGAGATTTTAAGGTGTGTTAATCATACATGGTTAAATATAATTTTAATTCTTAATTTTCGGTAAAAATTGAAATTAGTTCATATTTAAAAGTTTGACAAAATTTAGTCATTCAAGTTTAGAAATATGTAAATGTAATTTTTTTAACTAAATTTTATTAAATTTACTTGACGTTTCAAACATGTTTTATGATAAGATTTGAGTTGTTCACATCGTTTCACATATTTCTACTCCAATGTTAGCTCAGAAATATATTTAAAACGTCAAATAATTTTAACAAATATTAGTAAAATGGTTGGAAAATGTTAATTAGTGTTCTAAGTTATGGTTAAGGTGTAATTAATGAATATTATATTAATTATTCTTTATTTAAAAATAATATTTAATTTTCTGTTAATTAATTTTCTTTTACGTTTAATTATTTCTAATTTTTAATAACATTAAAATATAATTATTTTATTGTTTAATTATTTTTTAACTTTTTTTTAGGTAACAAATAAATTATCAATTACATATGTATAACACTTGTGGACATTTTTGTCATCTAAATAAAATAAAATTACACTCATATTTATTAAGGTCATAATTCATTTAATATCACATTTAACGATGAACTCTTACAAAATTCAATGTTCATTAATTACACCTTAAACAGTGTCTTTAAGACACTCTAGCAAGAACCAAATGTCTAAATCACAAATTTCTAAAATTTAAGACTAAATCGTGTCAAAGTTTTAAAGATAAACAAATTCAAATTTTTCTTATAATTAAGGAATAAAAAATATATTTAACCCACGGTATATTTATATTTAGTACGTAGAATGCAAATTACTATTGAATTTAGCTTATTTGTTCTTATTAAAATTTGGAATTATCTCTTTAATTACTGAAAATAGTGTAAGTAATTAAATTATTTGCCGGTAGACTTATTTCAATTTGTTGTGTTTGGCTAAAATAATTAAAAAGTTACTTGAAATTTGAAAAAATATTTTTAGTTAAATTAAGATTCTTGTGTGTAGATATTTTAATTGATATCAAACTTTACGACTTTATATTAGAATGTTGAAATATTATGAAGTTGAAATAATGCATTTTCAGTTTAATGCTAAACTTTTGGGTTATATATTGCTACTCTAGTAGTTCTTTTTAATTACAAAAGAAACAATATTAACGCCTCAAAATCATTTCCTTTTATTTTAACTATTGTAGTGCTCGAAAGAAAAAATTAAGAGAGAAAAATAATTCTTCCTTTGAATCTTTAAGTTCTCTTAGCAGTTGTATTTTCTTATTTGCAAGAAAGGATCTTAAATATAGAGAGAAATGTATTGAATTTTTTTCTCTTTTATTAATGTCAGTTTTTAAGTGTTTATTTATCACAGTTCCATCGGATAATAAGAACGAAAAAAAGTAAAATATTTCTTAAAACTAAAGAATTGATTTAAATGTTGTCAAGTTTTTGGAACGTAAAAGAGGTTTGGATTGTTGTGTCTCACAGAAAGATATGAAATTTTGGCCAAAACAAATCTATGAAAAGGTTTGCAACTTTTGCTACCAAAGTTGTTTGGAAAGATTTGTAGTTTTTATATAAAAAAAAAAAAATTGCATAAGATGATTTGTAGTTTTTGCTAAGAAATTTGTATATCAAATTTTACTTCTAAACCACCTTATCACTTTTAATGATATTTTAATATATATCGATCAATATTTTATTGAATTTTAGTTTATATAATATTTTAAAATAAAGTAGGGGAGATAAATGTTCTTTTAGTTAAAACATATGAGAAGATAATTATAATTTATTAAAATTAAAATATATGTAACGTTTATTTAAAAATTAAATAAAATACGAGTGTTAAAAATATATATTTTTAAAACAACAAGACATTAAGTACCATTTATCATTACCTCTAACATGATAACTTACATAGGAAGTGAGTATAACTTTTCTCTAAAATATTATTATTTGAAACTATAATCATCATTTTGCTTCCTAAAAACACATGACACATCATATTATCTAAACTAAATAAATTTAACCAAATCTTCAAAATTTGCAAATATTTCATCTTAGTTTTTGAACTCAATCTTACTATTACATAGGTAACTAATATTATCGCCTATATATATATATCATACTCTTTTTTTTGAAAAAAAAGACATTTGAACTTTGTGATTAACTAATTATAATTATTAACTTTCTCTCATACTGACTTGATTACAAAGCTTGACAACTTACCACTGAAAACCAGTTCATATTATGATATCAAATGTGTTAGGTTCATTTGAATCAGTTTTAACCATCAGCTTTGATATCATTTGTAAGGTTTTACAGACGGAGTTTCACTAGGGAGATACAACATCAATGAGATTTGAGTATAGCCACATAAGGCATTAACACCACTCCCAACCCAAAACCTTTAAGGTAATGGGTTTATGAGTCTTTATTTTTATATAGTGCTCTACTTTCTCATTTCTAGTCAATGTGAGACTTAAACTCACACTTGGATTCTTAACCATTTCCCCCATAAGGGTGATTCCCTTCAACCACATTGGTACACTCTCCTTCCAGCGAAAGCATTTCCAACCACGAATATCCATTCTCGTACCGTCGTTCATCTTAACGGGACACGCTTACCTGGAACTCCTTCTAGGAAGACTTTCGATACAGGGACCTGCGCTCGTCTGAGCCAGTTTTAACCATCGGCTCTGATACCACTTGTTATGGTGTTTGATTTAGTCCCATCGCTAAGAATTGTGAGATGTGGTTCTCTCTTTTACTATATAAGAGATCATATGTAAAGCTTGAGATACACCAAAAATAAAAGTACTTCCTAGTATAGTCGTGGATCTAGATATACACATTGTACGTGGAACCACGTTAAATTCTTGTGCTATTTATTGTCTTGTTCCTAACAAAATGCAAGAAGTACATTTCCACCCTCTTTTCTACTACCTTAGTTATGAAAACTAAATTGGTTAAGGTCACAAAAGAATGTTATTAAAATTTAGTTGTTAAAAAATTATTTTTCTTATAATAAACATATGTAATAATAAAAAAGTAAATAATCAATTTTACACGAATAACAATATAAAATAGTACAGGTAAAAGGAAAGAAAAAGAGTAATAAAATAAAGACAAGAGATTTGTTAATTTCCAAGCTTCAATTTGCATCAACATAATACAATAAGAAGAAATAAGTATTACAGATTAATGGTAGGGAATTAAACATGGTGTAGGTTATAAGCTTAAGCTAAAATGCATGGAGTTATTTGTGATTTGTGACAGTGTGTTGGTTGGAACATGAAGCAACAGCTTTTGCCCACTTTTGGATCTTTGCTTTGACAGCTTCTGCAGTCAAATTAGGGAATTGATGAGGCTCTACCAGAAGATGCAGAGACTGGTGTGGATAAAGGGTCTCACACTCTTCCAAAGAAATGCCACACTTTTTGTAATCCATGCCCGCCATTGCCATAGCTTCGAAAGACATGCTTCCAAAACGATGCTAAGTGTGAATGTGAATTGCTTCGATAGCCGCAAAACCAATTTATACAAAGGGTTTTTTAGGTTTAGGCAACTAAAAATAAACTAAGTCACGGATGCTGCATGGCTCAATAACTTCACTTGTTTTAGAGTCTCCAATTCCACACGTGATATCTCTCATATACTGTTGCTTCATGGATCAGCAATAACGTCATCTGTCACTATAACACCAACATCGTTATTCGGTCAATGCCTGAAACGCCATGCAAGAACATGCATGTTAAACCCGTGCTTGTCTATGCATATCTACAACGTAATTTTAAATGTGACCAATTTCGCAAATAAATGGAGAGGAAGGACCTTTTCTATTCAAGTTTTTGGATGCACTAATATTTAGTAAGTACTCACCAAGATCGAGTAAAATGAAGGAAAACAGTATAAACTTATAGAAAAAAAAAGTTGATTTTAGCATTCTTACTATATGTATAACTCAATAAGTCACTTGAATTTATGGAAGACTTATAATTATGTGTCCTTTTCACCGGAATAATTATACAACCATGATTCCAAACATAATATATAGTATATATATAATGTTGTTGTTAAATAATTATAATTTTTGAATTCCATTTTACATACAATTCTATATGACATAAATATATACAACATGAAATGAATATTATTCTATACTTCAAGTCGGGTTGATGATTACAAGCACCACTACTCTTTATTTGAAATATATAACAAATAATTGGGAGTATGGTTTTTTTTTTTATATTAGTAATTTAGTTATTGTATCTAAATCTTTAATTTGTTTTAGTTATTATATTTGATTTTTATTTAATTGAGTTTCTATTTTTATAAAATATTTAATGTGGTCCTTTATCTTAAATTAGTGTTAGCATAATTTGAAAGTTTTATGTGTCAAAATTTTGATTATTTATTATTTTAAAATCTTTGATTTTGATACAAGACACATTTTAAGTATAATATATTAGACTTTAATATTTAATAAATTTGAATTTTAACACGTAATACTTTAAAATCTGACTTTAATATCATTTAATAGAAATAATTACATTATTTAAAAAAAAATCAAACTATTTTCCCCGTTTTCTTTTATAAAAATAAAAATTAGGAATTATAATATCATTATAATTCTTTTATTTAATTATTTTAAAACAAACTATTTTCCCAGTTTTCTTCCTTTCTCTTCCATTGTTTTTTCACGAGTTTACACGGTTATACTTTTTTCAACCATTGAATTGAAGAAACTGAAATGTAACTACAACATAAAAATGCAACAAAAAGTTCTTCATGTATACACAACAAAGCTGATTAATGAAAAGAATATTTGGGACCATACAACTATAAAGAACAAATGGAATACAATCGATCAAAAAAGAAAAAAAAAATCGCTTTTAATTAATTACTGGCGTGCATCAAATGATGACTATCCATTATAAGAAGAATCTCCGAAACCCTAAGTTCAGCTTTGGTGTGATTGTCTGAAGCAACAGCTATGGCCCATTCGCGCATCTTCATTTTCACCCACTCCATCGCCATCTCACTGTCCAACCCTAAACAACTGCTGCAATGACCTTTCTCACCCTCGCCACTTAAACTTTGCTCATTAGTCTCAGACATTATAACCTGCGGTGCCTGCAACTGTTTCAAGCTCTGTTCCAATGCACCAACATTGATTGTGTTCTCCATGTAATCCATACCAGCCATTGCAAAAGCTTCAACTGACATTTACAGAACCTCGTACTCAACTTTAATTAATGAAACCAAGTACTAGATTGCCGTGTGGGGTAGACTTGATGTGTAGAAAAACAAATGTGAGAGATGATTTATAACATGCAAAATATGAGGACTGTGGTACCTTGTATATATACACCATGATATCAGTGCATTGTTCCTTTTTGGCTGCGAAAAAGTTCAAGGGTGCACGGGCTTTTCATGAAACTATGTAAAATGTAAACGCAAAGCTTCAAATCTCTGACCGCACGGGTGTTGCTTAATTTCCTGCAACAAATATGGACTGAATTAAGAGATTACCTTCTTACAATTTATTTATTTGTATAAAATTAACTAGAGAAAAAAATAAATTATGACATAGAAAGAAAATATACAAATAATATTATAAAAATATCGTGTGCATTTATACATGATATAACTACGAATTAATCTATAGATATATTAATTCATTCAGCTATGACCAATGGGAACGGTACACAACAATTGCTTTATCCAAATAGTTGATGATCTCGTAGGGCACAAATGGGACAGAGTAATATGAATATGAAGTAAAGAATATGTTTGACCATTAGGAATTTGACAAATCTATCTAGTATTGCTTTTGGATTTTGTTTCTCTTAAGGGAAAAGTTTACTTTAGTGAAAAAAATTAAAATAATGCAGTAAATTTATATAATTTAATATGTTGAGGTATACCATGTACGAATACAATAACTTGTTAAAAATGTATTTTTTTTTTCATTTGTAACATTTTATTCACAGTTATAATTTTCTTTTCTCAAAATATAAATTTGAGTGCGATATAAAATGTCGTAATATATAGAATGTTGCTTGACTTGACTGGGCTGGAAATATCTGACCTTAGAACTCTATCTGTAACTAAAAGGTGACCGTGTGAATATATTTGATTTGACCATGTGACTAAACATGCATTGTTTTGTGATATTTTATAGAAGAATATAAGTATGTCAAACTATTGACCATGTCGGAAACTGAGTAGTAGTATGAACTTTTCTTCACAAACTCATGTGACTTCCATTGTTGTTTGCAACAGTGCAACAAAGGTTCGTGGAAATGAAGGTGTAGAAGATGAGTAATTTGATGAATGTATAACGTATAAGATGATGTAACCTATTACGATTAAACCCAGTCTGTAGAATGATTATTGACGATAAATCATAAATTTTATATGCCCCAGATGGTCCAAAGGAAATTCAGAGGACTACACGTGGAAAGTGACAAACTGAATCAAACTATGAGAAAAAAGAAATATACTATAAATTAAATA
>Ga0099823_1003411_pt1 | contig 15033 bp, 8 predicted proteins | sample CowpearedBW_FD_76831 | JGI IMG/M metagenome (GOLD analysis project Ga0099823, IMG submission 76831) | Root nodule microbial communities of legume samples collected from California, USA - Cow pea red BW | ecosystem: Host-associated > Plants > Roots > Nodule | place: USA: California | collected...
AAAAAACAATTTGTACAATTGATTGAATTTGTTAGATTTGGGCCGCAGTGGATACTGCAGTTGCAAAATGATCTTAATAAATGGATCCATTCTAGTTTTAACAAACCAATGCATCTCATATTCCATCTCTATTATTTAGGGTTTTCTCTGTCACTTTTTTATTTTTCTATATTAATCGTTTACATAATATATTTGTTTTTGGTTTCACTTACCGAAACCCAACACAATTTCTAAATCTGTAATTATTTTCTGCACAAGTTAGTACAGTTTTTAGCACCGATATAGATATAGATATAAATATAAATATAAATATAAATATAAATAATAATAATAATAATTATTATTATTATTATATTATCGCCGATATATAATAAATGTTACAATAATAAGATCAATCGTACTATTATCTCTATCATTATTATAACTACCTCAGTTTTCAAGTATTATTATCTCTATCATTATTATAACTGCCTCTGTTTTCAACCAAATTTGTTAGTGTAATTTTAATTAAATATACTGTTATAATTAGTAAAAAAATTAATATAATTAATATTAATGGGTGGTAAATTTACCAGTAGGTTGTCTGTGTTATTTATTAATAAAAAGTTGTTTCTATAACTTTTGTGAATGCCTTTCTTATAATCCTATACTTAGTATGTATCAAGATTATTATTACCTGAAAGATATAAACTAGATAGAAAAATAAAAAAAACTTAGACCAAATGTTTTTCTTTCTCATAAAATATCTAATAATAAATCTAAAATTCATACTACAAATATTCCAAAGTGCACATAATGTCACATACAATAGTGGGAAAAATAAAATATAATCAATGCCATATCATGTCACATGCAAGGAACAAAGTGCAATGGGACGAAATGAATACAACCAATGCCACATAAAGCCACATACAAGGAACAAAGTGCACTAGGGAGGAAATGAATACTAACCTTTTTAGCCTCGTCGTCATCACCGCAAAGCTTGTCAGTGCAGCCACCCACTACAGAGCTCATCACCACTACTACATCTCTTGTCACTATTCCCCTCTTAACACCGTCAAAACACAAATTAAGATGAAAGGAAAAATCAATCAGTGCAAAACACAACAATGCAACCATAAAGCAATGGAAAACAAGTTCAATGGTGGAAAACGAAGCAAAACTCACCTACGAAGGTTGTCACTGGTGTTGGGATGAAGGTTGGAAGGTGGCACGAATGAATAACTACCAAAAAAGTGGGAGGGTTCTGATATAAAAACCAATTTGACGTTGGATGGGGTTTGGGCCGACGTCCATTGACGTCAAATGGGCTTTGGGTCGACGTCTTAAGCAGTTTTGACGTTGGGGATGTGGAGGTCGGCATCCTTTAACGTTGGTTTTTGGAAGGTTCAAAGTAAAATTTGATATGTTTTTTACAAAAATGTCACCGGTCATCTTCTACGTTGAATTTTGAATTGGTGGACATCGAATGGAAGACGTTAAAGGGTTTTTTTTGTGTTAGTGTTCCAACACTTTTTTTAAAGTTTAAATCTCCTTATAAAGTAATGCATAAGCATGTTCTCGTTTTAAATCACTTACGAGTGTTTGGATGTCTTGTATATGCATCTACTCTTACTGTTGGAGAAAAAAACTTCACAAACATGCTTTAAAGCTATTTTTTCAAGTTTTAAACCGGGCATTGAAGGATACATTTTATATGACATATTCACAAAGGTTTGTTTTGTCTCTCTCAATGTTGTTCTATATGAGACATATTTCCCATATCATAAACAAGACATTACTCTTATTATTAATCCTTCCAATTATAAAAATTCTGATTCATTATTGACTTTTGAACAACTAGTTTTCCATTCAAATAACCCCCCTCCACTCGACCAGAAATCATTACAAAATATGTTCCACATGATCCTACATAAGTCACTAAAACCACAACAAGAGCTTCCACAAAAAGCAAGAAGCCACCCTTATACTTAACTGACTATCATTATAACATTATTACTTCATCATATATTGTTTTCAGTACCTCATACCCATTACATTTATTTCTTTCTTATTCTAAATTTTCTAACTCACGTACTATTTTTTGTTTATATGTTTCTGGTACGTACGAGCCCAATTCCTATATATAAGTGAGTAAACTTGACTGCTGGAAAGCTGCTATGATGGTTGAGTTAGAAGCCTTGCAGAGAAATCAAACTTAATCACTAATGAGCCTTCCTCAAATAAAGAAAGTCATGGTTTGTAAATGGGTTTACAAAACCAAATTCAAAGCATATGGTTCCATTGAGAGACATAAGGCAAGGCTGATTGCCAAAGGTTTCACTCAAACAAAGGGGTAGATTTTTTCGAAACTTTCTCCCATGTGGTCAAGACAACTGTTGGGTAAACTTAAATGTGGGTAGTTGGAAGTTGTTATATTAATTGTCTAGGAGAGTGCAAAAGGTTAAGAGTGGGTCTAGCATTGATTAACATGCAATAAAGTTCATTAATTGTGGGTTAGGTAGTGGTTATATTTAATGAATGTAGTTGAAAGGTCATGTCCAAAGGTCTATAAAAGGACCATGTAGTGCTTCAATGCAAAACACAACAAATATGAATATAGAGAGTATTTATCCAGAGAGACTTGTTTGTCAATAAATTGGCATCAGAGTTTGAGAGCCTAAGTGTATTAGTGAGTTAGAGAGTTTGATTGAGATGACCAGCTTAGCTAATAGCATGCCCCTGCCGAAGTTATCAAAAGGCGTCAACTATGATAATTGGAGCCTGCAGATGAAGGCTCTCCTTGGTTCCCAAGAAGTATGAGAGGTGGTCGAAAATGGGCACCAAGAACCAGAGGACATTGGAGAAATGGCGATAGCCCAAATTTCTACATTAAAAGCAACACGAGCAAAGGACAAAATGACTTTGTACGTGTTGTACCGAGCTGTTGATGAGTCCAAATTTGAGAAGATAGCAAATGCTATTTCTTCAAAAGAAGAATGAGATATTCTGGAGAAGGCATTCAAAAGGGATAACTGTGTGAAGCAAGTCTGACTTCAAACTCTCATAGACGAGCATGAAAGGATGAGGATGAAGGAAGCTGAAGGGGTTTTCAAATACGTCTCCCGAGTTGAAACTGTAGTGAATCAACTCGGTAGAAATGTAAAGACGATGCCCACTTGCCGAGTGGTGGAGAAAATCTTGAGGTCGTTAACTGACGACTTTGATAATATAGTTTGCATAATAGAGGAATCCAAGGAATTGACAGCGCTCTCGGTGGAAGAGCTTGTTGGGTCACTTGAGGTGCATGAGCAACGAAGAAGAAAGAGTCCCTTGATCAAACACTCAAAGCAAAGACAACCATTAGGAAGAAGAAGATTCCTTATACTTAGAACAGTCGAGGCCGAGGTGGTAGAAGTAGAAGAGGATATGAAAGAGGTCAAGAACAGATCAACCAATAAAACTGGCATGGCCGAGGACTGTAACATCCTAAGGAAAATTATTTTAAATAAAAGAATAAAATACGAAAGAAAGAAGAGAAAACATATTTATAATTTTTCAAACCGCATTTATAACAGTACTTTCCCAAAATGCGGAAAACTAAAACCATATAATCGGACACATTGTAAATATTCGTGATTTAAAATTTGTTACAACCATAAAATAACTGAAATGGTAAACTATTTCAAATACATGAAAACTATCAAAGTATTTAAAGTCTTCAAAAGTCCCTATGTAATCCTGCTCTCAGAACTCAAGCATCTCCTGGCTCACCTGTCAAAATATCTGGTCCCAGATAGCAAGTTATCCAATCATCGCCACACGCAAACATTTAGGGTGAGTTATGCACATATGTATAAAATAAATATGACACCCGTCCCAAAAGGAAAATCTTACATAATCATTTTAGTCTTTCAAATTACCCATATATGATCTCATAATCCTTTATGAGTTATATGCATGAAACTAGGTCTCGGGACTTTAACTGTGCCCCCACAAAACTATCCCTTTCGTGGCCCAACCCTATGAGCCTAACTCGCTCGTCGTCCTGCCCCACAGACTCCTCGCCTGTAGCAAAACATCCAAGCCTTCCTTGCTCGGAGCCAAACACGCACGCAATCACCATACTATGGACTCCTCGCCCAATAACAGCTGACAGGAACATAATTGTTCCTTGCCCATCGTGCGGCTGACGCATGTAATCACCATACTAAGGACTCCTCGCCCATTAGCAGCCGACGTGAACTAACCAGTTTCATGCCCATCATGCGTCACACCACCAAGCACATCCCAGACCCCTATTGGACTTAGTCCATCAAGCCCGAACGCAAAGGTAAGTGAACTTAGTCCTTCAAGTCCACTGTTCACAGCAACAACCAATTTCACAACATCTAATTCGCCTAGCACAACCTAAACGCCGCCAGGCGAAATCTAAACAAACTGCCTCGCACGCCTCTCACGCCGCTAGGTAGAATCTGGTTCTAGACTGCCTAGCGGCATCTCACACCGCCAGGCGCCAAGCGCGAACTAAAAGACTCTTTGCTCCGTCACTGCCTGGAGGACCCAACCCTGCCGCCAGGCGCCACTCGTAGTTAGTGGCCACTGTAACTATTTTGAGACCCTACCGCCTGGCGGCTCGCTACCCGCTGCCAGGCGCCATACCAGTAGCGCAAATGCTACTGGTTTTTGGCACTTAAACAGATCCCAATGGACCCCAATCATACAACACACCAAAATTGTAGCACAATTATAGAACTCCAGGCACAGTTCCATATCTAGATTACAAGGAACACAATTAATCATGTCACTCAATCAATTATTATTCTGCATACCATACTCTCCTTCATTTGTTAATTGAAACATGCCACATTCCACTAAACTCAACACCACAATCATTATATACACACCAATTCTAAGAGAAGAAATAACATCATCGCAGTCTAAGCAAAATCTCCAATTTACAAGCATTTTATATCAAGTATTGTCTATTCTCACCTATTCTTTAGTTATCCTTCATGTAAAATTCCCTTCCTACACTTTATGTGCAATTTTTATCTGATACAAATTTACATTACAATATACACACACTCCCACAATTTCAAATACCCCTTTTCACAATTATAATATATTATATTGCGTACTCATCATGTTACCAAATTGAATATTCCTACATCTTTTAAGCCAACTAACATAGTGCACTTATATTGCCGCCAGGCGGTGCGTGCCAATCTGGGTTCTGCCAAATTTCTCTCGAATCCTTCGTGACCCCAAACAACCCCAATTCCATCATCCATCATCATACTGATATAGTTTCAAGTGCACACACCATATAAGGTTCATACTTTATTCATACTAGCATTATTCTTAACACTAACGCATCCATCAGTTACACAATCCATGCTTATTCATCACCTACCCCAACATGAACCCTAAATCCCCAAATTCATTCACGGATTCATAAAAACATCAGCATGTAAACAATTTTATATTTTTATACAAGGAACCAATTAAAACAGATACAATTTCTCAGAACACACGTAAAACGAGAACAACTGGCCAAGCCATTTCGTGTCGCCTGGCGGTACACGCACCGCCACCAGGAGGTTCATAGAGAAAAACCCAGAATTGGGTTCTGTGACATGTGTCGCCTAACAGTTCATTCGACGCCACTAGGCAATTTTTGGGTATTTCTAGAATTACGAAGAAAACTCAGGCGAAAATAATAGGCATTGTATCATGATCATCAAGCATATCACACAATCATCTAATTCATAATAAAAACACAGAGTGGAACTCCCCTAACCTGAATTTCCCTTGTTGAAAAGTGGCACTTGAGAATTTCCTTGGATCACAAATGGTCTCCTTTTGAATCTCCTCCAAACCAGCACCTTTTCCACCCCCAACCTCACGTTTCTCCTTTGTAAAAAACCCTCCTCACTATTCTCAAACTGACAGACTCAAAAGTGCTCTCCTCCTCCCTTAATTCTCCCCTTTAATGGTACCTTAATAATGGTTTATTAGAAAAAACGAAATGGCCTTAAACTTAGTTTTAATTGTCATTCAATTAACTATTCTATTTGATTTTCCAGCACCCTTGGCTGCTCCTTTAGCTAGGGTTTCCCTTGCCCCTTCACATTCATGCCAAAACTAAAATTAGCAAAAAGAGAATGAGTTGAGGTTCACTAAGGTTTAAACCCATAACCACTAAATCACCAAGCAAGTGCACAACCAATTCAACCAATCATATTTCGTGATAATTCATTAAATCTTAAGATGATATCATCACTCTCCATGACCATATCATCTTATTAAAATAATAATAGATTAAATATCACAAAAAGGCATACAGAGGACTTAAACCCAAGTCCTCTCAGCCAATTAAGTACTCTTAAGCATTTGAATTAGTACTTTTCCACATCATAACATTCCATATTAAATGCCTTAATGACTTCTACTACCCGCATTTATTAAATAATTATTTAATTAATTATTTAAATCGCTCGGGTCTTACAAGGACAAGGTGGAGGTTGTGGTGGTATAGGTCGAGGAGGTCAGTCGAACAACTCATGAATTGAGTGCTTCAAATGTGGGAAGTATGATCATTTTGCCAAGACTGGTACTCAATATTTAAATGTTACAATTGTGGAAAGGTTGAGCATTTCGCGAAGGACTACCGATCTGAAAGCAAGAAGTTAACAAACTTCCTTTCAGAGGATGGAAGAAGGATTATTATTATTGTTGTTATTATTATTATTATTATTATTATTATTATTATTATTATTATTATTATTATTATTATTATTATTATTATTATTATTATCAGTAAAAATATGTGCATGTATTATTTTTTTAATATTAAAAATAAGTATAATTAATTTTTTAAATTTATTATAATTTTTTTTGTTTATTTCTGTAGATAATTTTTTATTAAAAAAAATACGTATTTTAGTTTAAAAAATATGTAATTTAAAAAAGAAGTTAAAGAAAAAAATAGTTAAATCTAATAAAATAGTTATTTAAAAAATAAAGATGATAAAATAATTATTTAATTTGAAAAAAAATGATTATTTATTGAAAGGTAGAATTGAGAATAAAGATGTGAACACCAACATAAAAAATCCCAATATATATAGTTATATTATTATAATCGTTTTCACCACAAACTTATTATAATAATTTGTTATTGTTATTATTAGTGTAACAATTAAATATATTGATATAATTAATAAAAAAATTATCAAAATAATTAATAGTAATCGGTGGTAAATTCAACGGTATGTGGTTTGTGTTATTAATATAGTCAATAAAATAAGTTGTTTTTGTAACTTTTGTGAATGTCCTTTTTATAATCCTATACTTAGTATGTATCAAGATTGTTATTACCTGAAAGAAACTAATTTATTTCAAGCAAGTGCAAAGATAAAAAAAAAAAGAAGCTTAGACCAAATGTTTTTCTTTCTCATAACAGTGATTTATTCAAATTTATTCGACGATACCATGCGAACAAAGCCTAAGTAGCTACAAGGAGCTACAAGGAGGATAGCAGAAACTGTTCTGATCCATGCATTGACACATAGGAGGTTCTGATAATGTACAAACGCAAGAGTCGCAAGCTGAGTGGCAATAATTCTCTACAATGTCAAGGCATCGGCATTGTGGAGGAATACTCCTGGTGCAAACACAATTATCGCAGCATGCAGTGATTGTGGATTTCACATAGTTTTCATCACTTTTGGGAAGCACCTGAGTGATGAAGGAGGTTGGATCGAAGCGAGCATCCACTGCACTGAAAACTATCAAGAACACCATTAAACTTACCTTCATCATTACCTTCAACTTCAGCATTGCTCTCACTTTCTCTTTCTGCACCCAACACAGATAAATTTTCTCTGTCTTCAGAATGGATACGCATGATTCTTATATATACACACATTCATTATCTTCTTTCTTCTTCCTTTTCAGCTACCATGATAATCACGTGTCTTATTATATCATCTTCTTCGAGTTTTCTTTTGTTGGATTCAAAATTTGAGAATCTCACAGCTGTACAGCGATCATGTTTATCTTCATCCATTCATTTATATACTTATATACACGTGGAACATATTCCTTTTTTAGATAACTGGTTTTAATCATATTATTCAAATACAATAATTACTCAATATGTTGATGATTAATTTTGTTTTGAAATTTAGTTTGTCTTTATATGTTGAAGTAAATCATTAGTTAGTATTTAGAAAGTTAGAAAATTTAATAAAAGTCTTATAAAAAAATGTAGTTATTTAACTTTTACTATTTATCATATTACCAACTAAGAACATTTAAAATTTAGAATTAGAGTGAGTCATAAATTTCATATGTATTGATTAGAGGGGTATAATCGGTTAATCAATTTGGCATGGTCTGACTTATCATAAGTTAATAATTTAGTGGGTCGATTAAATTTCAATTCATGTATTAACGAGTAAAAAAATTTGAATCTTATTGAGTATATAATGGATTAATGGGTTAAACAAATTGGTCTACTGATTCACTTAATTAAAAAAATAATTTTTTCTCTTTCGTCTAAAAAACCTAAATTACGATTATTATTTAAAAATTTTAAAAATTAAAATAAGAATCTTATAAAAAATTGTAGTTCTTTAACTATGACTATTTATAAAAGTTACTAACATCATATGATAAAATAATGTAATACGGTAAAACGAATCGAAAATATTCAACCACTCATATTAAAACGTGGGATAGAGATAGCAGACAAGTTCAATTAAAAGGTGGGATAGTGAGATGGGAGACAAGTTCACTGGCCTTTTTTTTTATTTTATATTTTTAAATTTTGTACTTATATATATATAAAAAATATTTAATTAAAAATATTTTTTAATTTTTAATTAATTAAGTGTGTAGTGTGAAATCAAAAAAATTAAATATAATTTAAAATTATTTATTATATAATAATTAAATAAATACGAAAGATTTAAAGTATAATATTATTAAATATTTTCATCTACACGTAATACAATACAAAATAATGATTTTAAATTATTTTTTATTAAAATTTTAAAATTGTAGGTTTGACAAATTGGTACTTTCTTACTTTTAGCATGCTTGTTTGATAGGATATGTAGAGTAGATCAAAGTGGACTAAATAGTAAAAACATCAATTTGGCCCATCAAAATTTAATAAGTTTGAGGATCATGCATACTGTGATACACATTAACACAAAAAAGCCTTTTAACATCTTCCATTCGATGTTAATACACAAGTATGGATATGAAGAACAACACAAAATGGTCTCAACCAAAATTTTATCAAATCTATGCACAAACTTCAATGTATACGTTATAAAAAATTATGAAAAATAATTTTTTCAAAATGTTCAATCAAACAATTCAAAATATAATACAAACAATTGAAAGTTTAATCATTTGTACTAAATCTTAAATGAGAACTAAGGTTCACTCAGTGTTAAAATAACAATGCATCGATAATATTAAACAATCCAATAAAATTCAAATTATTTTAACATAAAACATTTAATAATAAATCTAAAATTCATACTACAAATATTGCAAAGTGCACATAATGTCACATACAATAGTGGGAAAAATAAAATATAATCAATGTCATATCGTGTCACATGCAAGGAACAAAGTGCAATGGGAGGAAATGAATACAACCAATGCCACATAATGCCACATACAAGGAAAAAAGTAAACTAGGGAGGAAATGAATACTAACCTTTATAGCCTCGTCGTCATCACCGCAAAGCTTGTCAACGCCACCACCGCTGTAGAGCTCATCACCACCACTACATCGCTTGTCACCATTCCCTTTTTAACTCTGTCAAAACGCAAATGAAGATGAAAGGAAAAATCAATCAGTGTAAAACGCAAAAATGCAACCATAAAACAAAGGAAAAATAAGTTCAATGGTGGAAAACGAAGCAAAACTCACCTACGAAGGTTGTCGCTGGTGTTGGGGATGAAGGTTGGAAGGTGACGCGAACGAAAAGCGACGAAAAAAGTGGGAGAGTTCTAATATAAAAACCAATTTGACGTCGGATGGGGCTAGGCCAAGTTCTAGGTGAGCTGGATAAAAAATCAGCATATATTAAAATTTATAAAAAAAAAATTCAACCCAACCCCGCCCCAATCCGTGGTGAGTTTGGTTGGCTTACTACTGTAGCAACTTCTATTAACGAATACTATTGAAAGCCTATGAAGACGGCTTCAAAACCGTCGTTGCTAACGTCGTCGTTAAAAGTAACTCATAATAACGACAGTTTAAAAACACCGTCGTCAATGTTATAGTATTCCACGACGCTTCAAAAGTCGTCGTTGAAATTGCTTTTTCTTCGAACTAGAATTAGATCTCCCTGCCAATAACGACGACGATTTTACTATTACCCGTCGTGGAAGTGTTCAAATGAATGACGGTTTGGGTCATAACCATCGTTAATTTTGTTCTTTTTAAAATAAAAAAACTAGGTTTGTTTTATTTCTTAACACTAACTTGTAAGTCAAAAAAGCATTCAACACAATTCGAATACAAACAAATAGTGCCAGCACAGTTCCAATCCAAACATTTTTAACAAAGCTACAAATAACTTATCATATGAAAGAATAAATCTAAACTTCGAAGTCTCCTTAAACCTAATTTTCACTAACTCTAGAAAGAAAGTATTTCGCCCAGGTTTGTTGAACATAAGCTATTGCTTATGAATCCATCGGACTTAGGTCATTGAATTTCTGCAAAAGTGTAGGAGAATTATTAGCAATACAAATATAAATTAGTTCAAGTTAAAATTAGTATATGAAATAAGTTATTATATTACCTCATTCCAACCACTTTCATAATAGCCTTGAACAATGGCTGCCATTCATTGCATCACGTAATAGCCACACTCAAAGCTTCCAGTTTGTTTATTACACTACACTTATAGTAATTGTATTTAATTATAAATACACATGACAATACTAAAGTAAATGAATGACATATAACGTATAAGTACCCAAAGGGAAATCCAAGTGACCCTTTTAGTATTGGTAGTCGATCAACCACTCAATATACTTTGTCCATTAAAAGCACTAAAGATAAAATTATCAATGTTTGTACTCCAACATCATAAATCATGTCATCTAATATATCTTCTATTGTCGATTTCACAACTCGATGTTCTTCAGTCACAGTTTGAGTCTCTACCAATTCACCATGCCAAATCCATGTTGTATAATTCTTTAGAAACCCATCACATAAAAGATGTTCTCTAATCTCATCCACATCCAATATTCTTCCATTCAAACAATTGACACATGGACACCTCATCTTTCCTCTATATTTAGCACTATCACCATGACGTTGAGCAATCTCTATAAACTCCTCGACCCCTCTCTCATAATCATCACTTATACGTGATAGATTAATCCAGCTACGATCCATCATTATTCTGTAACGAGAAATAATTCCAACTAAATACAAATAATAATTGTCGAGGGTCGGACACCCCCGGACTCAATACCAACACGTTCATCAAGACACATATTCATAGTATTGACAATTCCAACACTAGTTATAGATAATAATTGTGCGAGTAGGGGACAGGAAGACAAATAACATTGGTGGTGGCAGCTTCGCTGGTGGCAGCGCCTCAACCGGCGAACCTTCAACGGTGGTAGCGCCTCACCCAGCGGTAACTTCGACGGTGGCAGTGACAAACCCAGCGGCAACATTCAACGGTGGAAGCCCGTCACCCAGCGGCAACAATAAACGGTGGTAGAGCAAAACCTTCGACAGTGGCGGCGCGCAGACGGTTACAGAGAAAACTGTGAAAAGAGTCGCGAAGTGAAAACAGAGAAAAATGAAATTGTTCTTTTAACCCTCGACACATTTCCATGATGGTTCGCAGTATAACCGTCGATATTATTTAGAAAATAATGACGACTATCAATAAAGTCGTTGTTAATGTCTCATTGATTCAAAATAAGGACGGTTAAGTGTAAAATCGTTGTTAATTTTGATCATGTTATTTACGTTTCTAACACCACGTTCCTTTCTACTATGCCCGCGTGAACAGTGTCGTGAAACAATATTTTTGCACTAGTGACTCACGGGTTCCAATCCATTTTGACAACTCTATGTGTAGTGGTCAAATTACACTTATAATAATGAGGTAGGAAATAAAAATAATTATATAAAAAATCATCAAAAGAATATAATAATAATAGTAATAATAATTTATCTTTTTAATTATCTATATCATTATATCATTATACAAATTATACGAAGAGAATTCACTTTTGTATGTAGACATTTTTTTCAAACTTTATCTATTAATAAATCATATTTTTAACCTAAAATAATTTTTTTATTTTTTGAATTTTTTTTAAATTAAAATATTTTATTTATTTATTTCATTATTTAAATTTAATCATTATATTTTTATTTATTTTTAAAATTAAAGTAACTATTTATAATAAAAATATATCTATAAACTAAATAAAAGTTATCTATAATAAAATTATACAAAAATATATGCTTATGTTCCCACTAATATAAATAGTGATTTTAAAACTTGAAAAAAAAAAACAATTTGTACAATTGATTGAATTTGTTAGATTTGGGCCGCAGTGGATACTGCAGTCGCAAAATGATCTTAATTAATAAATGGATCCATTTTAGTTTTAACAAACCAATGCATCTCATATTCCATATCTATTATTTAGGGTTTTCTCTGTCACTTTTTTTTTTCTTTCTATATTAATAGTTTATATAGTATATTTGTATTTAGTTTCACTTACCAAAATTCAACAGAATATCTAAATCTGTAATTATTTTCTGCAAAGTTAGCACAAATTTTTTAGTGCCATCAATAGTGATATAAATAATAATAATAATAATAATAATAATATTATTATTAATATTAATATGATTATGTTATATTATCATTACTGCCAGTATAATAAATGTTACAATAACAAGATCAATCATAATATTATCCCTATTATTATTATAATTACCTCTGTTTTCACCAAATTTATTATAATAATTAATAATATTATATTAGTAGGTGATGATAACGTAATGTTATTAAGTTAATATATAAAATAAAATTATATTTATTAAAAACAAAATGAAATATATAAGAGAAAATGAGAAAATAACTGTTAATAAATAGAAAAAAGAGAGAAAAAGTAAAGAGAAAAGATTTTCAAAAATTTAATAAATAATTATATTTTAAAGTGTAAAATTGACATTTTAAAATTAAGATACAAAAGAGAAAATCTCTTTGTCTTTATATATGTCTTTATATATGGTTATAGATAATTATTTCTGTTTTCAGCCAAACTTATTATAATAATTCGTGTTATTGTTATTATTAGTGTAATTTCAATTAAATATACTGTTATAATTAGTAAAAAAAAATTAAAATAATTAATATTAATGCATGATAATTTGACCAGTACGTTGTTTGAGTTATTTATTAATAAAAAGTTGTTTTTATAACTTTTGTGAATGCCCTTCTTATAATCCTATACTTAGTATGTATCAATTGTTATTACCTGAAAGAAACTAATTTATTTCAAAAGCAAGAGCAAAGATAAACAAGATGGAAAAAAAAATAAAAAACTTAGATCAAATGTTTTTCTTTCTCACAGTGATTTATTCAAATTTATTCGATGATACCATGCAAACAAAGCCTAAGTAGCTTTGTCCAACATCTTGGTTATAGTGAGACATGCTCATTGATTGGAGCTACAAGAAGGGTAGCAGAAACTGTTCTGATCCATGCATCTACACATAGGAGGTTCTGATGTCGCACAAATGCAATAGTCGCAAGCTGAGTGACAAGAATTCTCTACAATGTCAAGGCATCGGCATTGTGGAGGAATACTCCTGGTGCAAACACATAAATCACAGCATGCAGTGCTTGTGGATTTCACATAGTTTTCACCACTTTTGGGAAGCACCTGAGTGATGAAGGAGGTTGGATCGAAGCGAGCATCCACTGCACTGAAAACTATCAAGAACACCATTAAACTTACCTTCATCGTTACTTTCAACTTCAGCATTGCTCTCACTCTCTCTTTCTGCACCCAACACAGATAAATTTTCTTTGTCTTCAGAATGGATACGCATGATTGTTATATATACACACATTCATTATCTTCTTTCTTCTTCTTTTTCAGCTACTGTGATTGTCATCGTGTCATTATTATATAATCTTCTTCGAGATTTCTTTTGTCGGATTCAGAAGTCAAGAATCTTACAGCTGTACAGCGATCACGCTTATCTTCGTCCATTCATTTATATACACCATTCATTTATATACACGTGGGACATGTTTCTTTTTTATAACTGATTTTAATCATATTATTCAAATATTCAAATACAATCAATTTTTGTTTTGAAATTTAGTTTGTCTTTATATGTTGAAGTAAATCATTAGTTAGTATTTAGAAATCGGTATGTTCGAAGAGGAGAATCTGTATTCGGTCGGTTTATTTTAAATCGGATTATTTTGAATAAACATTTCGGGGGTTTAGATGGATTAAAATGGTCGGATATGGATTTTGAATTCAAAATCTACGATTATCCGACCCGGTCCGAAATTTTTTAACCTTCGACAATCCCTTTCATATCATCTTCTCCGACATTCAAAAATCCATTATATCATCATATTCAATGTCCAGAAACCCTGTCTAGAAACTCCGTCCAAAAACCCCTTTATATCATCTTCTCGTAATTTTCCCTTCCATTTCCTTATGATTCCTTCAATAACCATCGATCACAATAGATATGCTCACTTATAATCACCATTTTGTTAAAAACTCTCAGATCGGGACTCAATGAAGTGTGACCCCCACCAGAACACGACCACCACGTCGTAGCTTGTCGGAAATCGCATTAGCCTTGCAAAACAGCGAAATGAGCAACCATACGCACCTACAACAATGTAAGAACCAGACATCTATCACAAAGACGACGTCTCACCACCTCCATTTCAGATTTGCTCCGTTCAGAAGCTGACAGTGGTGGATCTTACCTGCACT
>Ga0099823_1003412_pt1 | contig 15031 bp, 3 predicted proteins | sample CowpearedBW_FD_76831 | JGI IMG/M metagenome (GOLD analysis project Ga0099823, IMG submission 76831) | Root nodule microbial communities of legume samples collected from California, USA - Cow pea red BW | ecosystem: Host-associated > Plants > Roots > Nodule | place: USA: California | collected...
AAAAAAAAAAAAAAAAAAAAAAAGTGAGACATGGAGCCCATCATTTTGGTTTGGATTGGGGAGCCTACATGTGAAAGACTAACTGTAACTTTACCCAAATTTCAAAAGACAAATAGTAAAACAGATTAAACAAACTAGTAAAAAACATAATAATTTACTATGTTATGTTTCTCACTTTCTATAACTTTCTACACTTGTACTAGTTATTAGAAAGGAAAAACATTATGAAGAAAGAGAAAGTGATCAGATGTATAATTAGATTATAATGATCAAATATTAATCATAGACGAATGTATTACGACGACTTGTACTTCAAGTTTGAGTCCAGATTTTTTACTTATTTTTTTTGTGTTATCTTCTGTTAAACATAAAAAAATATATTGTGTTGATCATTTAAATATCTTTTTAATATATTTTAAAATGTTAAAATTAGTGGTAATCAATGTATTATGAAAACGCATTAGAGTAATAACACAAAAAAATCAGCAGAGAATCCAAATTCTACTTACTCTCTCAAGTTGTCACAACTTATAGTCTCTCAAGTTGTCACAACTTATAGTCGCAATCCAAAGATTAATAAACTTTATTATCATCTCTAAAATATTAATTATGATCATTATTTTCTTTGAAGATATTCCAAAACTTTTGTGACACCTCTTAGTCATAATCAAAACCTTTTGTAATAATTTCAAAATATTAGTCAATACATCAGTCTTTCAGTAATTGTGTATGTGTTGTTATATGAATGGATTATATAGTCTTTATGTTCGGATACAAATTATATGATTTATGAAACTATGTAGTTACTTTTTTGAATTGTTAGTATATTTTATTTATTTATTTAAAATTTATAAGTTTTAAATTAACTCTAGCTTCCCCGTGTGTTCTATAATATTTTTATTTGCCTGTTATCACTGCAAACTTCATGAGAGCATAGGATAATGTAGGATATGAAGAGGAGCGGGTTGAGTCTATATTGAAAGAGGGAGATGTGAATAATTTTGTATAAATATATCCTCTAGATTTAATGATTAACCATTATCATTTATTAATTTTGTTTCATCACCTATCAGGTCAATTTATGTTAGTTGGTTCTAAGCAAGCGTAATTGTTTAAGATAGAATCATGTAAATTTATTGGCTGAGTTGGGCCACATTGCAGTTAGAAAATTGGGTTGGATCGATGCATTTTGGACAATTATTTTAAGATTATTTTTTACATCTCTCTATAATAGTATATTGATAAAATAATATTTTTAAAATCATGTGAAAACATATTATTAAAAGATATATTAAAAAATTGATTACATGTTTCGAAGACATTATTGAAAAAAAAAATTGTAACATAAATATTTCAAAATATATAATCCAAATGTTTCAAGTCCTACAACATTCCACCTCTAGGTTTGGTGCAACTACAACCTACGATGGTCTCAACCTCCCATGACTTTTTCTATTCCAATTATTGTTTTGTGGTACTTCTCCTTCTATTCACACACGGTTTTTTGTTTTGTTGTTCTTACATTCTATTGGTAACCACTAAGTTGAAATGTGTTTAATTTTGGTTTACATGTGTTGTATTTGATTTTGGTCCAAGAACTAACAAAAGAAAGCTTCTGAAAAAACTATATGTAAAAGTTTTTGTAATGTTATAAGTTTTACCCTTTCGCTGAGAAAAAAATGGAATAGTAATTCTAAAAGTTATTCTGTAATCATAAATCTTACTACACAGTGTTCTTAGATGTATAATCTAAAATAACTAAAATCAATTCTAATTTTTATTACTAATTCCATTTTTTTATAATTTCTTTAGAATGCATAATTAGAACTTTTTTTAGTATATTTCATATAGTATTTTTCGGAAACAAATAAGGATTTTAAAAAGTCATTTTATCATTCCATAATAATTGCGGAGGTGTGAAAAGCAATTTTCTTTGCATTGTATATCTACGTTGTTTGGGCCCTTTTGTTCTTTCATTGTTTTCAAAAGAAACTGAGGAGTACTTGGACATCTCATTTTGTATCTTCCTAATTTGGTTCGACTTGTATATACTTTATTTTTTTAATATATTTTTTAAGAACACAAAATACACAATGATATTATATCAAATTGGGAATAGATTGTATCATATTATGTTGTTAAAAAGTATGTGAATAATTTATAATGTAATTACTGTTAAAATGTGTGTGAAGTTAGTTTTATCATTTAAATAATTTTTTTTTTTACTTTTGAAATATAATTAAAGATAAAATAAAAATATGAAATATTTATATTAAATAGAAAAAGAATTTCTTTGTTTATATAGACTTATTTAATTATTTTGATTAAGAATATTTTTAATTGTTATTTTTTAAATATTAGTATATTTTGAGTAATTTGTTTGAGAGAAAACTTAAAAAGGCTCTGTGCAAATTAATTTTTTAGCTAATTACACTCTTGGAAATATAATAAAATAACACTTATATTGTATATGTAACACCCTAAATTAGTATAATCATTCTACTAATTTAAAGTATTAATATTTTGTATTAAGCAAAATAACTACATAGTATGTATTACAATATTTCTTAAAATTTACATAATAAAATTTGACAGAACATAAATTTATCTAAAAAAGAGAAAATCTATAAAGTGTAAAAGAAGATATACGTATGCAACCTCTTCTACCTATACAACCCTTGTTATGTTATTGTTGAAGACCCTCACTTGCACTATCCCATGCTTCCATGTAAAATACACCATCATAGCATAAAGAAACACAACCACAAATAAGGTAAGCTAGTGTATTTAACAAAGAAAAACACTTATAAATAATACAACAATCATTCAGTTCATTCAAATATTTACAATCATTTAGATCAACTTTAACTACTACCTCCAAAAGATTTCATGTATCAAATTAGACTCAGATTTTGCACCTACCATAAGGCTCTCGGTAGATTTTGGCTTATAATACCAAGACTCAACCCATCCCTCCTCTATGATAGGATTAACTCATTATGACATGCTAAAAGGGTTATTTTTTAGTCCATTTCCTTTCATTGAAACTTCCATCGACTTTCACTATCTAAATATATTCATCTATGTGAGTTAGAATACTTAGTAAAGTCTAGATAATCTCCAATTGAGTTCCTATTCATTACACCTTACACATATGTGAAATACTTTCTCCCTTATTCATCACATGCCATTATTCACATTATAACAACATACATACTTTAGATTTCATATCACTCTCATCCATCATTCACAATATAGCAACACACATGCTTTACATTCCATATCACACTCATCCATCATTCACAATATAGCAACATACATGCTTTGCATTTCATATCTAACTCATTTTTCCATCAATCAAAACCTAATTACACTTACTACAAATCACAAATTATCAATATACACTCTTTTATTACAAGGTCAAACCAAAACCACAAATAAGCACCTAACAACCAACCAACACATCAACATAGTAATATTATTCACAATTGAGAAACCAAGTAAGATAAACCTAAAAAAATACAACAATCATGAGCGAATGATTGTTCTAACTTCAAATCTCTAATCAAAGATCCCAACAGTCAAAGTGAAGAATTTTATGTCTCATACCAATTGTCAAAATTCCAATCTGATCCAATGGTTAACAAAACGGGAATCCTAATTTTTTTGATATGACTCAGAATAGAAAGATAGGGTGACACCCAACAATGGGCAAATGGTGCCTAATGTTAGGACAATGGCGCCCAATGCTAGGTTGGTGGCCCCCAACGCTAAAACCCTTTGGAACTTACTAACTTTAGATCACGGTCAAGAAGTACCGCTACACCCTAGACCTTTAGAACTCTTTGGCTTGTGTTTTTTCCCATAATGCCCGACGATATGGTGGTACCACTTGGTGCCATATTAGTGAACAACCCTGATTCAATTGAGTTAGGTATACCAGATTGGTTGATTCTAACACAATCAAACAAATTCCACAAGCACAAACCATAACCAAACATATTGACAATTTAGAAACCATAACATCATAGCTCAAATTCATCAATTTTAGAACAAAGTGATAATTATAAATAAACTAGCTCCCCTTACTTGATTATGAACTAACACATACCACTTTTTGTCTCTAGGTACCACTAATCACAAAAAAAAAAAATTGTTGTACAAAGAAAGCTCAAATCAATGATCTTATCGTACTCTAACAATCCTAATTAAACAGAGATTCATCCAAAGCTCTTATATGCTACCACATATATTATACATGCATATCAAAAATGACTCTTAAGAGAGCAAAAGATAAACTTACTTTGTTGACAAACTGATCAAGTTGAAAGATGGATATGAAGTAGGAGACTTATGGTGTATGACGATCTTTAAAAAGATAAAGGATGAAGTCATAAATCTATAAGAAAGACAAGAAAAATATTTTAGAAAAAGTAAAAAAAAAAATATTTCTTATAAAAATGAAACTCAATTGATAGAAATTTATATTTATAATTTGATTTTTAATAATAAAACACTTGAGAATTATCTTTTAAAGTACTACTCTCACTTCATTTTCTAGGTCCTCTTACAATGTATACTTTTATATTATTGTCGCAACCAAAATTGCAACAGGACGACAAACAAAAAAAAGTTTTGAAAAGAGAGTTTGGAGTTGCCACCATAGTTTATTCTGGAAAACTACGAAAAAACAAAAAAGATAAGACAAGGTCGACAAAAAACTAGATTTTGGGTTTGGGAGTCGGTTACGCGTGTGGAAGGTATTAGCACCCTATAATGTCCGTCCTAGGACAATACCTCTAATTAAATGTGCAAAAAGATATGGTTTTTTCAAAATTTTTATTTTCTCCAAAAATAATAATAAAAGAATGTACAAAAGAAACAAAAATAATTTTTTGGTTTTTTGGCTCTGACAAGATTTAATCTTCTCCCATATGTATCTCCACTTACAGTAGAGAACTAATGTAATGTAATTCTCTAAGAAAGACTATTCAAAAAAACTATTTGACAATAATTTGATTTTTTTTGGAAGTGAACCTGTCAATAACTGACATTGCTCCTACATATTTCCATTTATAATGAAGAATCAAGGGTCAATAGTAGTTCATATAAAAAACTATTTGAGAAATTATTTGGAAAATGATTTGAATTTTTTGATAATTTTGAAAATCTTTTTATTTAAATTTTTTTGTATTCTGAATTATTTTATAATTAGTGTCATGAGATGCGAGTAGCCGAATAGACACGAAAAATAAATTCTTTTTATTTAATCTTTTATTTTTTAATTTTTTTAAAATTTTTTAAATTTTTTTAAATTTTTTTAAAACTTATTTAAAAGTGAAGATTATTTTTTATTTTTAGATCTTTATATATTTGTTTAGAAAAACAAAAAGACACTGACGGAACACGAACAAACATAAAAGAAATGGGAAAAAAATACCTTTTTATGATTAAAATAAATATAATGAAAATTTGAAACAATAAATCAAAAGAAAAAGAAACTGATAGCGACTTACCTTCAAAAATTTTTAATATCTCTTCTTCTATATCAATCTCACTCTCTCATTCTCTACATTGCAGCTACCTTTACTTTTTTTTTTTCTTGTCTCCTTTTGTAAGATTTTTGTTTTTTCTTGTTTTTTCCCAAGAGAGATAAAGAAGATGTGTGTATGTAAGGATGATGATGAGAAACAAAGAGGGAATGTATATGATATATTTTTTTTCGATCTCTTTTTATATGACAGATTGTGTACTTAATGTACTTATATACACACATTGTCAATACCAATATAATTTTAGCCATGATTGTAACAAACGATAGAATGAAAGAATGGTCACAATAATAGTGCACTATTGATTTTAATGATTAAATAATAATTAGAAGAGAAATACTTTTAATTATTAAAATTATATCATTATTTTTTCTATCAAAAACAAAGGGTAGAAAAAGTCAATAGTAAGGATGAAAATAAATTTTGTTGGTGGGCTCATGAGAAAGGTGTAATAATTAAAAACAATTTGGAATTTTTTTTTCATCTCTCTTTTCTTTTTCTGTTTTCTACCATTAAAGTTTGACAATTTTTAAAGTAAATTGTATTTTACCTTTTTTTATTTAAAAAACCATTTATTATTATTTTTTTTCAAGGGTAAATTTTTTCACCAGATAAAATTGACGGTTGATATTATATTATTAAAATATGCATGAATAATTTGTATTATATTTTCTTATTAATATATATATATATATATATATATATGGATTTAATATTTAAACAATCTATTTTTTCTTTTGATTTTTAAATATATTTAAAAATGAAATATAAATATGAATTATAAATTTTAAATGATTTTTTTATATATTGTTATTGATGTTTATAAACTGAAATAACAAATTTGTCTACGAATATTTTTAATTATTATTTTTTATATGTGAGTATGTCTTCCGTTATTATTTTATGAGATAATATTTAAAAATGTTTTGTGCAGTTTGTTTTCCAGATAAAATGCACACCGTATCGAAAGATAACATCTCTTGATACCATGCATATATTTTTATGTTTTATCTTATAGAAAATGCCGTATGTTATTGACACACCTACTGAATATAAAAAAAATTATACAAGTTAATATTTTTAGTTCTTTGCTTAGACAAAATATTCTCGATAAAACCAAAACTCAAATTTACTTAATTCACACATGTATTCAAATTTTCTATTAGATAACACAAAATTAAACCACTATTTCTTTCATATAATTTTTTGCTGTATTTTCATAAAATATAAAAAATATATAATCATTGAATAAAAAATTAAATAATAGAATATTCAATTTTAAATATTTTATCTCATGTATTTAGTATAAAAAAGTATATAAATCAATATGCAAGTTTAAATATTAATATCATAAAACAATATGGAAATGTAATTTAGTTAAAAATATTGTTTTTAATTAAATTTAATCGAGCATGCATTTAAAATTTGAAAATAAATATAATTAATTAAAATTTAATAATAACTATATTAAATATTGATTGATAAAATTTCAGGATTAACTAAATATATTTAAGAAAAAGTTAAAAAATCTTTAATTAGTTAGTTAATGATGAGGAATGTTTATGTTATTTGGTATAATATATAGAATATCTGTTATGTTATGGGCAAAGAAGGTAAAGTCATCATCTCCGCTTTCTCTTCCAACTCTGATAGCTAACAGGAAGAAGTAATAGTAATTAGGAACTTGTACAGTTGAATCACGAACACTCTAGGCTTACGCTATCCCCTTATACTCTTTCTTCCACGTCTTTTCTTCTCCTCTTCCCACACCACGCAACCTTCCTAGGGTTTCATCCAATCATGAACTGTGAGGTTTGCCAGCTCAAGGAACTGGAACTCGAGCATTTCGAGATACGTGAGGTTTTGCGATGTAATTCCGCTGCTCCTATTGCTAATCACTTTTCTCGATTATGATTTTGTTGTTCATTTCCTTCGATTGCAATAACCACAGTGACGGTGTTGCAGGCATATTGCACACCATCGTCTTTCACCGTGCCTTGGGTCTCGTGCGCCCTAAGGACGTTGACTTGGAGCTTTTTGATGTAACTTACGTACGTTTTCAATCTCAATATAGTGCTATTATCACTTGTGCTTCAATATCTTTGACACTCCTTTTAACTGTGTTATATATCCCTTACAATTCACTTATAAATGCATGTTTGGTCTCGAGTTGAAGAATGGTTCTGGGTCTAATATTAATTGAGTTGGAGCAAGTTTAGATAGATTTTAGGTTTAAAAACAATTTTTTATATTGGATTTATTATTATGTAACTTTTCGTATAAAAACAGCTGAGCATATATTGCTTCACTTCTAAACAAATTTTAATCAGAATCAATTTTGCAAACACTCTCCGAAACACACATGCTAAATAAACTAATTGTCTTGTGTTCTGTTTTTTATGTCATTCTTGGTGTGTAGGTGCAATGTGGAGAGGCAGAGCTTGAAAAGAAAATAGATGAGAAGATTGAGCAGTTTGTTTGTTGGGTGGAGAAGCACCCAAACAAAAAGAGTCAGGTCAGTGATGTGGTGAAAATGGTGATAGTAGGGGTATTGTATTTGATTTTTGTTTTGTTGTAATTAGTATTTTGACAGGGTTGTGAATTGGATAGTGCAGATATGTTTATCTTTCTATGAGGTGAAAAACAAACAGGCGTCTTGGTTCAGTAACAAGATTGAACGTTTGTATTGGGAGCAGTGGTATATTAATCTGAATGTGGCTCAGCATAAGGTGCATTCTAGCAAGTATCATCATCCCAAAGTTGTAGATCCAGGAGGTGCAGTTGCTTGCTCTGTTTGTCAAACTAAATCTCTTATAATGTTTCACTCCTACTAATTTAGTTTTTTCACTCCTTCACTTAGATGTTTTTTTGGGGTAGGGTGCGGTTTACCTCCGTTTGTGTTTCTTATGTGTAGAGGGAGCGTTGGAGGATAGAAATGCCCGTAGTGCAGCACTGGAGGCATCACTGCGTGAGGTTTTGTTTCAGATAATTAAATTTGTTAATGAGAAAAAGGATCACGTTCCACCAATTCCAAATCTTGAGGGTGCTGTTTCATTTCCCTATGAAATTACAATACCTAGGTGAGTTGTGTGTACTCTGGCTGACCATATCAGTTGTGATTTTGCATTTGTAATATTTGTTTAATATTCTGACCGCTCTGATTTTAAGGCAGTGTTTTACTTGGTTGATTATGTTGATAACATGATATCTTTGAAGTTTTCTTTTCTCAATATGACTTGTAGAAAATCTATGAGCTATTGGAGTCCGAGTTTTTTTTTGATTAAGTGGGACTACATTGAAGTACATATATTGTAATAAAATGTAGTAAGATGAAATTAACAATGCTTTAGAGGTAAAATTTCAGAATAACACTTCCACAAACTGTACAATTTAGGCATCTTAGGTCCAACACTGGGGGACCATTCAAAGGATTCAAAAGTGCTTGTGATCATGAATTGTCTACAGAATTAGAAAGGGATGTGATAATGCACAGGTTGTTGTTTATATTGGTCAGTCAAGTGCCAAAAAGGGTGCGGTGCACAGGGAAGGCCGAGGTAGATTTACTAGAAATATAAGTTTAGGGACAATTGTAAGAGTAAAACTGAGTGGCATTTTTCAAGTAAAAGATGGCAAAAACTTAGCAATATATGGCTTGGTCATGTTAGTAGTCCAATGAAATAATAAAATGTTAAGAATTAACATAAGACCTCCCCCTCCCCACCCAATAGATGAGAACTATTTGAAAACACTTCATTCTAAATGGCTTTTCTCTTTCACTGCAAATTAGGTTTTGACTGGACCACAGTGGCGTCAAATGATCCATACAGCTAACCCCACATAGTGAGATTAGGCTTTACTGTTACTTTTGCTCCTAATTAGTTGGAGTCAGAAAAAAATTGAATGGCTATGGTCTAGCTTGGTAGAAAGAATTGCAGACTTTAATGTATACTGCAATGAATTTTGATGTAGAGTTTAGTGGAAGAGAGACCAGCCAGATAACAGAAATTACATTTTCATGAAAACTATTTTCAGGGTAGTGTTTAGGAACATGCATTGTTTAAGCGGCATTGCATGAGTTATTGTTTTGAGAATGTAAATTTATTGAAAGGAAGCTGTCTCTTCTGCATAACTTGAAAATTTTAAAATTGTAAATGGTTTGATATAGATTGGGATCAGTGTTGAAAATTAGTGTTGACAGAGTTTAGTGGAAGAGAGACCAGGGAAGAGAACAGAAATTACATTTTCATGAAAACTATTTTCAGGGTAGTGTTTAGTAACATTCATTTTTTAAGAGCATTCCGTCAGTTTATTGTTTGGAGAATGTAAATTCATTGAGAAGAAGGTATCTATTCTGCATAACTTAAAAAGTTTCAAATCATAATTTTTTTTTTTGTATGGATTGGGATCAATGTTGAAGAAAATTCGTGTTGCATTATTTAGTTTTGATTATGTGATATTTTGTTGCCCACTAGTTTTACCTAATTTCATGACAAGACTTTTTGGATGATATACTGTAATTTGAATGTCCACCCTTTTGCTTTACCTATTTTCTTGCGTTGTTTGTGATGAATCATTTGTAAATAAAGGTGTCATTACTAGTTAGGTAAGAGACACATCTCTAATTCGACAAATGCAAGTACGATGCTTGCATCATGTTCTCTGTTTGAAATTGTTTGTATCTATTCGGACTTAATGTAGGATAGCTAAAAGGGTAGATTCATGTGCAGTGGCTTATCATTTTCCTAGGGCGTTGCATCATCCAATTATTGCTCTTAAATGCAGTTCAACATGAATGATTATAAATAGAGTCTGCTTAGTGCTTCTTCACTCGAGCATTTAACCAAAATCTAGTCTTCAACTTGGTACTAACTTGAGCATTTCACCAAAAATTAGTCCTCAACTTGGTACTAGAGTAGGTTTATTGCCGCTCTGCTTGTCTCTGTTTTTGGACATTTTCTGTGTTGTCTGCTATTGTCAGTCCCCAACTTTTGCACTGTACATAATTTGGTACTTTTCGTCCACTGTGCATTTGTACACTGTTCACTGTTGTTGTTCACGTGTTCTTCAAGATATTCTAAAGTGTTTAGGGAAACATGTCAGAAGCTGGCTCTTTTGCCAGTAGTGCCTCAAGGCATAGTATTAGTTAAAGACCATGGATAATAGATTCAAGCGAATTTATCGTGATGGCTCTTTATTCTCCTAAATTTCATCATATCTTCAACGTAGCAAATGGTAAATGTACACAGCCTTAACTCTTGCAAGCAGAGTGGTTGCTTCTAGGAATCCGTCCCTTCCTGTTTCACCAAGGTTCTTTCTTTTGGCAGAATGAATGCATTGACTTTGATAGCTTATATTCCCTACTTATTGGGGAGCCCCTCCATCTATCATTGTAGAATAGGTATTATCAACTATATTTTCAATGATCTTCACTCTATATTATTTTGTTGTCACTATTATTAATATTTCTAAAATTTTGTGTCACTGCAAAAGTATTCCCTAAACCAACTGGTCAGAGCCTGGTTAGGGTCTCTGCAAAACAATTCTGTGATATTTGCATTGTGATCTTTGTGACACTATAGAAAGCTTTTAGAATTATCGTTGAAAAGTTGTCTAGATTGTGGTCTCTTTTAGCTTGTCTTAGGTGCGGTCCCTTTGAGAACTACCTTAATGGCAATCTCAAGGGTGGTGATTTAGTTTCATCTGACTTAAAGTTTATAAAGCTTAAACAATTCTCATTGAACAAGTCAGTTTTGTAGAATCAAGTTATATTATAGATCCAAATTCTAAGATAGTATTAGACGGCCATCTTTTGGTGGCAACCTTAATTGCAGTCTCTTGAGTGTGATGGTATAGTCTGATATTGATTATAGAGACACGGCTTAATAATAAAACTTATAAAATTTGAACAATCCTTACCTTACAATCTAATGAGATAAACCTAAACCCATATTTTGAGAATTGTCATAAAACATAATTTATTTGTTGATATTACATTTTGTTTTTTATTTTATTTTTTGTAATGCTAAAACTGAGAGGAAAACAGAATTTCAAAGACGTGACAGTCTGAAAATAGATGGTCTTGCTGCAAATATATACAAACACAAGCAACATCTACAAAATTCCAGCTACAACAATTCAAACTAATAACCACTCCTAACAACATATCCCATACATTAATGATATACTGCCTTGAGATTATATTTTTGTATTTTTATTTTGAAAAGCTGAAGGAAATATAATTTGTTAAGATCTTCAGATCGGTTGGTTAGTATAAACAGCAATTATTCCATGAGCCTAGATTTACAGAATATCTATATTGGATGAGAATACTACCCTCCTCATTTTGCGTCATGAATTGTAGTTCGTTACTTCTACTTTTGAAAGTTATGCTGAAGCTGCTGAGTTAACCTTGTGCTGTCAATGACCAGTTCATCGGATTCTGCATTTGGGATGGACATGATCAAGAGAATGCTCCAGACAGGGCATCCAACAATGCTAAGTTGATTGTCAGAGTTTGTAGAGCGGTCTTTGGGGTTAAAGGTATTCTTGTTCATATGTTTAAGCTTGAAATATGATGCTAAAGAAAGCCAAGGAATGCAGGGTTCAATCTCATCGTGGATAGCAGAATCTATAGGTGCAAAATAACTTAAAACATATATCTTTTCAAATATACATCCTTGTTAAATCTCTCGTTTGATATCTGGTCTTTATTCTACTCATCTCCCAACACATTTATCCATGGTAACTGAAACGCTTCATTCCTTTGATGCATCACAGGAAGCTAATCTTGAATTTAGGTCTTTCTGTTAATATGATATAGTGGTGAAGTCGTTGAGAAATTTGCAGTTAAGATTGTGATGAAATATTGAAATGCTTTTAGTAAATTATGGAATTATCAGCATCTGGATTATTTATTTTTGAATCGATATTTGTTACTTCGTAATCTGTTTGTCTAAATTGCATCACGACAACTTTCCCTCGTTACCTGGGTCACGAATGGGACACGGAACACGTTTTCTTTGTATTTTGGGTCACAAATGGGCCATAGAGAATCCAAATGAGATTGAATGGTTTATGCTCCTTTCCTTTTAAGATACGTATCTATCATAATAGATTCTGTCGTTCAGTAAGCTATTCTTCAGTCTTGTCTATTATTTCGTTTCGGCATCGTCCTACCTAACTCTCTTTTCTCTGTTGTTCTGGGGCTTGAGTTGTCACCCCAAAGGGAGAAACACTCGTACATCTTCATCCTTCTTTCTCTAATTGTATGTAAAATGCCCTCAAGACTCAACTAAATGCATCAAGGGACCAATAAATATATAAATAAGTGCATTTAATATTTCAGAATTTGAGTTTTCATTTATTTATTTCTGTTCAAAAAACAATTTCTTTTAGATGTAAGCTAAAAGTATTAAAAAAGTTACATTTAACTCCTTACTTTAGAGGAGGACGCATTTTACAGAATAATGATATTAAATTTTTACTTTAAGCTAAATATGTACTTTAGTTTCACAATTTTAAATTGTTTATTGTTTAAATAAACTATTCTAAGTGTATTGTATCTTCTAAAACGTATTTCACACTTTAAGGAATCAAATCCATAGGAGTTGCTAATCATAAAATGGGCTTAAACAGTGTTTGGAGGCTAATATTTTTTGCAATTCACTCTCATTATTTTTCCCTAAATAAAATAATAAAAGGGGATGTGTTTTTTTTTAAATACTTATGTTAGTTGTTGACTTACTGAAATTTATTAGCCTCCAAACACTGCAAATCCTCTTAGGTTAATTTCCTTGAGTCTATTGGTACACAACTACTGTATACTCTGTACACTGTAAACATCACCCTTAAGTATTATTCTTTTTTGCATAAAAAGTTAATGAAAAACAAGTATTAAATTTATCTATTAAAAAAAGACAACAATAGAAAAAATTGACTTCTTAACAAGAGAACGAAAAAAAAATCTCTTATCAGTCTATAGAAAAACGATTACGATAATTATCAAGTAGATATGAAAAAAATATCTCATATTCCACCAACTTACCAACTTATATAATAGGTTTATGCTTTGGTGTCTCATATTGAACTAATTAAGAAGCACATAAAAAGTTTCGTTAGACAATTGAATTGTTTACATCCTTGAAGTTGAAGTAGGATAATGATATTATGACTCACTTTTTTTTATTTATTTTTAATTTATCATTTCAATTATTTATTCTGATCTTTTTAATGGTGTGATGTAATAATTTAAATATGATTGAAGTGGTGGGTTAAAAGTGAATCAAAATATCATTATCTTATAATAAATAAATATACATGATGTGAATTTTTTGAATATATATATATATATATGTACATATATATATTGGTACACAATGCACCCACACATAAGATAAATAATAGTTTATCAAATTACATCAACATAATTTGATCCCCTGCAAGCCCTCAACCCCCACAAACAAGACTCCGGCACATAAATATTACTTTTAAATTATATCCATGCATACGCACGATTTTTTTTGTTTATTTTACTTTTTAATTTTTAATTATATGCTAAGAAAAAAAATTATTTGTATAGTTGAAAGAGGTTTAATTATTTATTTAATTGTGTAATTTGTTGTTTTAGTTTATTTTGGTTCCTTGATTATTTTAGGGTTTAATTTAGTTCCTCAAATTTTTAAAAATATTCAATTTGGTCTATTTATTATTTTTTATTCAATTTAATCATTTTTTTTAGAATGATCCAATTTTGTCCTTTCGAATTTGAGATCAAATTATTAATTAAGTTTAATTAAAATTTATATATACATATTAAACTATTTTTTTAGAATTTATACATCAAATCACTCCACCTAAATGTAAAAAATTGGAGTATTTAGATTAAATGTAAAGAATAAAACAATTTTAGTATTTAGATGGAGTAATTTGATATATAAATTATAAAAATTTAGTTTAACATGTATATATAATTATATATAAGCTTAATTATATTATCTTATTAAGTGTTATAATATATTTAATTATAAATATAATACTTAATTTTAGAATTAGATAATATAAGAAAGTTAAATCTTAAATTTTGTGTATATTTTTATAATAATAGTCAATTAACTATAAATAAGTAGTATTTTTTAACATCAATTTCTTAACATTAATGTAGTAGATCATATTAATCTTAGTAGTCATTTAGAGTATTTTGTTGATTTACTTGTGATCGGTACAATGACATTAATTAATTGATAGACGAGTGAAAGTTGAACCATTAAGATATTTTATTTTTTAGAATACTTTTAATTAATTATTATTGTGTGGTTAGGATTGGATTATTATTCTTTAGTTATTATTGTTTAGTAGACCAATATTAAATAAAAAATGTGTTTGCTAAGGTATTATCGATATTTTTCTGTTTTCTTTTAAATTAAGATTAAGAAAACAATTATAACAATAATTATTTTTAAATAAATAATTTATTTATATAA
>Ga0099823_1003414_pt1 | contig 15031 bp, 7 predicted proteins | sample CowpearedBW_FD_76831 | JGI IMG/M metagenome (GOLD analysis project Ga0099823, IMG submission 76831) | Root nodule microbial communities of legume samples collected from California, USA - Cow pea red BW | ecosystem: Host-associated > Plants > Roots > Nodule | place: USA: California | collected...
AAACCCTAATTTTCTTCCCCTTTCTGACTAACCCTAGGCCATCTCTCGAATGTTCTCCACGATCTCCTTCGTTCCCACTTCACTCAAATGATTAATCCCCTTTCGTTATCACTTTTCGCTGCAATAAAATCACATTTGATTGCCTAAGACTTGGGTGCTCGACGTTTACCTTGTTTTTCACCTTACCATTTGTAAATTTTTAAATGTTTTAACTTTTTAATTTATTTAACTTATCACCCCAATTTATTTTTAACGTTACACTGTGCCAGCATGTATTCAAAAAACTGACATGTAGGCCAAAACAGTTACACCGTGTCACTGTGCCGTTAAAATTTTTAACTCCGTCTGCCAAAAGGACTCAATTGAATGCGATTTTACCAAAACGAGGACTAAATTGAACAAACAACCAAAATAGGGACCAAATTGAATAATTTTGACAAAAATAGGGACCAAATGTGTATTTAAGCCTAAATAAAAATACCTTACATTTCAATTTTTTGTTTGGAGAAAAACAATTGAATTTTTTGTGAGATAAAATTTAATTTTTACAATATTTATTTTAGGCTTAATTACGTTTTGAGTTCATGATAAATTTGAAACGGGTTTGACGACCCAAATGGGTTGGGCTAACCCGACTACCTAGTTGAATTGGTCTGACCCGATGACCTAGACAGGTCAGGCCGGCCAGAAAACCCAGACAGGTCGGGCCGGCCAAAAAACCCAGACAGGATGGGTTGGCCCGATGATGCAAACAAGTTTGACGACCCAGACCTGTCGGTCATGCCCGTTAAGTTCGTCAACATGGCCCGACACGACCCGACCCAACTCAACCCATTTGGGTCATTGGTCTGGCTTGACCCCACTAGGTCGTCAAACCCACTCGACCCATCTTGGTCGTCGGGCCCGCTCGAACGATGTGGGTTGTCAGGCTTGACCGGCTTGTTTGAGTTATCAAGCTCGCCCGACCTGTATGTGTCATTAAGTCACCTGGTCTGTCTGGGTCATCGGGTCTGCCCGACCGTTTGGGTTGTTGGGCCTGCTCGACGGCCTGCTCTACCAGTTTGTGTCATCAGGTCGGTCCCGTTCGTCTGGATTGTATGGTCAGTCCAACCTATTATGGTTGTCGGGTTTGTCACGTCCGTTTGGGATTGAATTCAGAGTGTGAGGTTGAGTGAGAAGAATTTCAAATTCTTTATCCAAACAAGTTATTTAGAAAATGAAGGAGATTTAATTGTAAGCAATTCAAATACAAAGCATTTCAATTTCTGAGTATTGTTGAAATGCTCTATCCAAACACAATTTGAATTTCTTCTAATTTAGCTAATTGAAATACCTAAAAAAAATGCATTCATTTTAAATGCTTTTTAATTTCTCTATCCAAACAAAGTATTTCATTACAAAAAATTTCAAATTCTCCAAATAAATGAATCACCCTATTGAATTGTCTCATCCAAATACACCATTAAACTATTACCTTGTGTTTGGATGAAGCATTTCAACAATGTTGAGAAATTGAAATGCATTGTATTTGAATTGTTTGCAATTAAATTTCCTTCATTTCCTAAATAACTTGTTTGGATAAAGAAATTAAGATAACTTACATTTTAATTTATTGTTTGGATAAAATAATTGAATTTTTTATGAGATAAAATTTCATTTTATCAATATTTATTGTAGGCTTAATTATGTTTTGATTTCATGATAAATTTGGAAACGGGTTGGTCAAGCTTGTTAGGTCAACGAGTATGTCGGATCGTTGGGTCTGCCCGACACATTTGGGTCGTCAGGCCCGACCGACACCTCTAGGACGTTTGGCTCGCCAAACCCGTGTGGGTCGTCGGGCTCGCCGTCTTGCTTGGGCCATCGAACCCGCTAACCTGTATTGGTTGTGTGTTGTCGGGCTTGACCAACCTGTTTGAGTTGTCAAGCTCGCCTGACCCTTATGTGTCATCAAGTCACCCCGTCCGTCTAAGTCGTCGGGCCCGCTGACCGTCTGGGTCGTTAGGCTCGTCTGATCCGTCTAGGTCCTCAGCCCGCCTGATCCGTTTGGTTCGTCGGGCCTACTCGACCCGTTTGTGTCGTCAGGTCTTGTCATGTTTGCCGGGTCTGTTTGGGGTTGAATCCATAGTGTAAGGTTGAGTGAAAAGAATTTCAAATTCCATCTAAGTATTTGAATTTTTTCTAATTTAACTAATTGAAATACTTCAAAAAAATGCATGCATTTTAAATTCTTTTTAATTTCTCTATCTAAACAAAACATTTCATTGTAAAAAATTTCAAATTCTTTAAATAAATGAATCACCATCTTAAATTGTCTCATCCAAACATACCATTAATGGTTTTAATGATTTCATATTACCCACCACTTTAGTGGTGGAAAGTTATCCAGACAGATGATAGACGATTTTATCCACATTTTTTTTCTTCATTATTTACGGTTTTTGTTATAAGTAATTCCTTTTTTATTGTATGATTTAGAAGCGTGTGAAACGAGATCAAAAGTAAAAAACGAATGAAACTATAACATTTAATAGTTTGAATGAAAAAATTAAAAAAAAAATGAGAAAAAGAGAGGACAAATAATATGGGATTGAATCAAATTTTGTTTCTCTACCACACTCCTCCACCACTCTCAAATGAAATAAATTTTAGTTTTTGATGATAGTAAATAACTCCAATAGCATTAATCTTACTGTGTAAATTATCCTTTTGTAAAATTTTTGAATTTGGAACATTATTAAATATAATTTATAATTGATAAATTAATATAGTAAAAAATTCAACAAATAATATAGTAAATTTTTATATCTATTTTTCTTATTTTCATAATAATTAATTTTACAGAACAAATTAAAAAAATATTAAACACAACTTTATATTAAGAAAAATAATAAGATAAAAATTATAGTTTAGTGTTGCATATGATATATTTTTTTTCACGCTTCTTTTTTTATTCATCCAAACAACAAGGAAATTACACTTAGGTCTTTGTTATCTCTATCCATTAAGATAGTACATTTACTTCTCTTGTTTTTTTGCTTTCTTTTTATTTTCTTTCTATTTTCAGTTTACTCTTTCTTTCTTTTTTATTTTCAGCTTACTCCTAATTGTTACATATATAAATAAAGTCAAATTCCACAGCACCAATAGTTTAGAATAATTGGATTTTCTACCATTGTTCAAAAAGTCCACAAAGTCCACAATTCTTCTTGTGAACTATCACTATTATACTAATTAAAAATCACTCACTTCAAGTACAACTCTTAAAATAATTATAAAATTCAATCTCTCGTTGAATAAAAATATATTTTTAAAATAATAACAATATACAAATATTTTCATCATCAATAGTTAATTTAAATTATATTTTTAATTACATTACTGAGATATTTAAAAAATATTAGAACATAATACTTCCCTAATCCATGAACAAATCTCCTTTAAATCATATCGGAGCGTGTATGTATGAGGAGCCGTTTTCCATCCAACGGCCTAGATGGAGCCTTCACCAACGTCTAATTTGATTTTCCCTTCATTCTTCCTTCTCCAACGGTCATTTCTTCTCAAAATACAAATAATTCCTTCACTCTCTCACACTCTCTTCCATTCGAAAAACATCCAGATTCAGATTCTGATTCAAAACCCTAAACGATCAACATAAAAAAAGCAACAACAGCGACCAAAACGACATCAACAATAACCATGAACGACATTCAAGTGTGGAACAACGCCGCCTTCGTCGACCACGGCGGCGACGCCTTCTTCCCGATGAAGACTTCTTGGTCTTCCTCCGAGTGCTCCAAAGAAAACCTGAGTCCTACCGCACTGAATTCCTCCCCGAAACCCAAGAAAAACACCAAGACCAAGGCTTTCGCTCTTTCTTCCGATGACAACAGAAACATCGACGACGAGATCGAAGCAATCGAGCGCGAGATCACGCGCCTCACCACGCGCCTCGACGCGCTGCGCATCGAGAAGGCCAAGCGTGGAAAGCGCGTGGTGGGCAGAGCCGTTCCGGCGAAGTTCATGGAGCCGCGCCCGAACGCGGCCGTTTTGAGAAAACCGGAAGAAACGCCGAAGACTAAGGTAAAGAGCAGTAATAATAATCACAACGCGTGGCGGCGAGGGATGAGTATGGGACCTGCGGAGATAGCGGCGACGCCGGCCACCACGCAGAGTCGCCGGAAATCGTGTTTCTGGAAGCTTCCGGAGATCGACGAGGAATCGAGGGCGAAGACCGTTGGGAGAGTGAGGAAGAAAGAGGAAAGTTCGGTGGTTCAGGCTCAGGTGAGGAAGATGTTTGAGAGGGAGAAGGTGAAATCGGTGTGTGAGAGTAACAAGAAGACGGTGAAGCAGGGTAGGATGGTGGCGAGTAGGTATAACGGCGGTGGTGATGTGAGGAAGAGGTCGTTGCCAGAGGGAGGGAGTGAGATTAGGGTTAAGAAGAGGTGGGATATTCCCAAGAATGAGGAAGAAGAAGAAGCTGTGGCGGCGATGGTGACGGGTGAGGTGATGGTGCTTCCGAAGATTAAGACTGTCAAGCGTGTTAATGAAAGTCCCAGAGACTCTGGGGCTGCGAAGAGAGTTGCCGAATTGGTTGGGAAGAGGCCTTATTTTTGCTCTGATGAGAATGATGTCTGTCAAATTCTAAATTTTGCAGAAGAAGAAGAAGAAGGGGGCTGAAATGATCAATGATTCAAGGTTTTATACATCACTGTTGAGAATGATGATTTTTAGATTCTAGATTTTGCAGAAGAAGAATGGGAATGGATTAATCAATGATCCAGTTATTGTGAGCCAGTTAGCTTACCGGCGCTCAATAGAGTTGTGGTATAGTATGGAATGGTATTGGATTTTTTTGTTTTTGGTATTTTTTTTTTTAACTTGGTATAGATAGAACTTCCTAAGTTCTGATTGAATTTAGTGAGCTGAACCAGAAGGTGGAAGTGCTTTGGTTGGTTCAGACTTGCTCTTTCATATGTTGCTAAATAAAGAAGTAATCATCACGTTATATGGTTCTTTCAAGTTGTATATCATGTTATCATTGTCGTAGACTTTGAAATGGTTGAAGGAGTGTGATTGTATAGTTTGTTTTCTTTCTTAGAAGATTGTTTTTGGGATTTTTTTAACATCGGGTCTCTTGGGGTGTATGTGCTTGTGTAGTCTGAAGGCTAGATCAAGCGCCAGGAGGAAATTGGGGTATGTTCTTATTAGGATGATAAAGAAAAGCAGTCAAACTATGTTTCGTGCTCAGGAGGTGTAAAGGCATATCTTTTCTGCAAAAAAGTAAAGGACTAGGCAGAAATGTGCTTTAGAAGCATTATGAGATGCTAAATTTTTCCCTGCGCGGTGGGTTGGAACTGTGTTAGGTACCCCTTAGAAAGCACTTTTGGTGATTACACACTGGTTGCTGAATGTTGCAGAATCTAATGACAGCTAAGTGGTCGGATTCTTCTCATGTTTCGATTGACAAACATTTAAAACTCCCTCACGTGAGTACAACTTCTGAAATGAAAAATTAAAAAATAATTTTAGCAGATTTAAAATAAAAATAGGACTGAAATAAAATTGAATAAAATCTAACGTGAGGGAAGTTCAGTAGCACACCAGAACTCCTGTAGATCGAATCTTCTGGTTACTGCGTTAAAAGATTAATTTTACCAGATTATTTGAAAAAAAGGACAACAGCATAGAAGTAACCCTAAGAAATACACATTAATGTTGAAAAAAAAAAAATTCTTAACACAAGATGGTGCACGTTATCATGTGCTCCCCTTTCCTTTCAGAAAACATAAAAATGTATAGCTAGAAATAAGCCCATTTCTAACTGGTTACACTGCACAAGAATGGACTACTACTCTGTTAAACGGTGAGTGGTGGTAGAGTAGCATGTAACAATCTTAGCCAGAAAATAAGATAATATTTACCTTGTTTTAATTGGTCTCTGTTAAAATGCAATTAATGGAGCAACTATCTCATAACTTCAACATACTAGGGATCTATTAAGTATACATTCTTTAGTGCATCAATTTCTGTCAACTGCATGCTAAATTCTTTATTTGGGAAAACATTTTCAGCCTTCATTCTTTCTCTGACCCCGTAAGCAGGGATTTTGGCCTTCAAATAAGCCTGAACCAGAATCTGAAATGGCCTAAGACGACCGGTGTATCCACACTGCCTCATTTTATAGAACCATTTCTCAGTATTATGTACATCTCCACAATTTGCATACTGTTCCATCACAACCATGTAAGAGCTGAATAACGGCTTCACTGCACCCCCACATTGCCTTTCGGCAGCCTTACTTAAAATCGAAGCGGCCTTCTCTACATCACCGGCTTTAACATAGAATCTCACTAGTCCATCCCAAACCAGTGGACCAGACCAACATCTAGAATGTCTCATTCGCTCGACAAAGTCCTTACCTTTCGATATCTGGTCATTCAGAGCATAAACTCTAAGAAGTTCAGAAAAGAGCCTGGATGAGGGCCCCTTAAATTTATGCATTGCCATTTCAAATACTGCTTCTGCTTCCTCAACTTTTCCAAGTTTGCCCAATGCTCCTATTACTGCTTCACACTCCAGCATTGTGGGGTCTGACTTGCAATTGTTCCATATTCTGCTTACATCACTAGTCATGTCAAGAGAGGCGTAGAGAGAGAACAGTTTATTGTATATCCTAATATATTCATGTGAGTTTGCTCCTTCTATTTCTTTCAGTATAGTGATGGCTTTATGTTTATATCCCTCAGAAATATAGTATCTGGCCAAGTCTGTCAGGAAATGAGTATCAGGTTGCAAACCATGAGATTTCATATCCTCAACCAATTGTTCCATCCCTATTATGTCCCCAGTTTCACCCTTGGTGGCTATCAGAATCCTGTATGTAAGATGAGATGGAGTTAAATTTTCGTTCTTCATAAAGGATAATATGCCGAGTATCTTCCTTCTGTCATACTTCTTGTACAAAATGATCATCTGATTCAAAGTATAGATAGTAATTGGCAAACCTAAACTTCTCATTTTTTCAAAAACTGTCACGGATTTTTCCATGTTGCCAGAGCGGACACAGTTTACTAGAAGAGTTCTGTACAGTAATTCACCTTTGAAAGAGTCTGGCACATCATTCTTCATGTACTTCTCTGCCACATCAACTCCCTGAACCTTGGCTATTAAATCGAGATGAGAGGCATAAGCATTTTCACTATGCTCTAATTGTTTCGTGGTCTCCAACCATTCCAAAATCTGCAAAACAGATAACAGCGGAAAGAAGTTCAGACATAAATGATTATATTAAGTCTCGCAAGAAAGGCTTAATTTATCAAGTATATCTTGAACAATTGCATGAAGTAGGGACTGTTGGAAAACACGTCTACAACTCAAAATAGATGCAGGATAGCAATAATTAACTCTGGAATGGATCCTTTCATCAATTTCTTCCCTTCTTTGGTTTTAAATATTCGATCTCCATGTATTTTGATGAATCGATGACAATTGACAACAGAATCATACAATCTAATTTCTAAGTGTACACCAGAAAAGGCAATTGTATTTCAAAATTTAACATGGCAAGTGCAAATTCAAGTGTTACTAATGAAGCATCTTCGATTGGTTAACAAAATCTTGGTACTATTTTAAAGAAAAAAAAAGATAAAGCTCCATTACACAACCAAATAACAATGACATAAGGATATGTTTTGTATGGAGTAGTTTGAGAAGAAGGGGGACAAGGGTGAATCTTCTATTTCATGTAAATATTATCTTATTTGAGATTTTTTTTATTTCAAAAGAAAAAAGGAATAAAATACGTTCATGCTTGCAACCCTTCAACAATCTTCTCTTCATTCTTATGAACATTTTATTACTCAATTTAAAAATATAAAACAACACTGTTGTTTTCCTCTCCTAATACCTACAGCTAAATATATAACATCAGCATTAATTATTAGTCTAAAATGAACAACACTCAAAACAGAATATTTTAGAGACAAAATGATAGCTCCAGCAAGGCAACATTAAATACAAAGATATCCAACCACAGATATGCTATTGCTTTCCACCAAACAGAACCTAAAAGCTAGCGATTCATATGAATGTAACAAATAAAATCAGTTTAATACATGAAAAATGTAACCATAACATGTTGTAAACCAACTATCTGAAAAGCTTTAAGTTGTTGGGTGAAAGCAAAGAAATTGTTCCATGGCTCTTAACACATCACTTTCTTTAAAAGAAAAGGCATTTGGGCTTGAAGCATGGAAATGCATCATCCCACCCAAGTCTTGTGCTAAAATCAACCTACAGGTGGCAAGATTGATTTCCTGAATACCTACTCAGGCTCCAATATCAAGTCACGAACCAATTCTTTCAAAAACTCAAGCTATTTGGCAAAAGCGTAAAAAATAGAAAATGCAGCTTCATTGACCAAAATACCAGATGGTCTCTTGGACCTCAATATGAATATAAACAAAGCACAGTATGTGGTATTTAAGCATATTGAACTCCAAGAAGATACTTGGCATTTCAAAAGTTTATAACTAAAATCATTCAAATACATAAATGCATTTTTTATCTATAAAACATATTAAAAGAATACTAGATGAACAATGCCCTTAAGAGACTAGCATCATTATCTACCACTATGAAACCACCCATAAATTATGCAAAAAACTTGGCTAAGCAATTTAATAGAAACTGCAGAAAGCACCTTCAACGCCTTGTAATACATATGATGCTTCCAGAGAATAAATACAATCTTCGAAGCCTCTAAATGGCTCAAATGCTCCACTGCTTCAGCAAATTTTTTCAGAATACCAGGAAGGTAGGGGGCTGGACTGTTCATAACGGTTCTTAACAACTCCAAAGAAGTCTTCCTCTTCAAAGGCTCACGACAGCCAAGGTATAGGTCATTTGCATATTCCGACAGAGGATCATCGAGACGACTAGGTTCTGACTCAAATTCCTGCTCAACTTCTTCATCCAAATTAATGTCCCCGTTGACCTTAGCTGAAAGGAATTTCTCAAGTTCCAAAACTGTTTCTTTCAAAATATTCTCATTACAACTTTTCTCATTAACCAAAGAAGACAAATGGCGACTACCCATAAAGAACTTTCCAATAACGGGTGAAGTATGGTAACTTTCCTCTCTTAAACAAACCATTTTTGCACCTGACAATGCAGGATAACAGCCACAAACGTTGTTACGTCTGAGATACCTCTCAGTATCATGTTTTATCCCACATAACAATAATCCTGAAACCTCCACAGAATGCCCCAGTCTCCTACGAATAAGAGAAGCAATAGCAAACCCATAAAATTCCCACCAAAAATATAAAACCCACAAAAAATATTACCTTTAAAGTAAAAACAAAAATCTATGCTACATTTTGTTCCAATAAGGCAACATAGAAGTGGAAGAAACAGAAAACGAGGCTCTACGGTGTACATCAAATGACAACAGAAAATGGTAATGATTGGGGGGGGGGGGAGCGCTATTAATTATTATAAGCAATAGAAGCAATGTATGCAAATGCATGAAAATGGTGGTAAAAACCACTCTACAACAACATGAGTGTAAAAGTACTATAGCTTAACTTAAGAGCAAGTTCCAGTTTTTGGGGAAGAGGAGTGAAAGCAACTCGGTAATTGAATTGAAAAGATAGATACTTGATAGGGAAAACACATTGGCGCAGAATCGACATGAAGATTGAAGACGCTACCGAACCCTAATGATAGTGGGTGGAACGTTCCTCTTCTCATTTTTCAAGTTTAAGCGTTCAACTCGGTGAAGGGTTCAATTTCTGATTTTTGAAGAATTGTATTGTTTATTTAGATAATTTAATTTGAAATCTAAATTTAGTTATAAAATCCTTCTCCGTAATCTATGCTATTAATTTATATTAAAAGAATCATAAATTTTTAATATTTTGTGTGATTACGTATTATTTTTTTAAAATTAAACACGTTTTTTTAGTTTTAACTTGTCTGAATTTTTCATTATCTAAAAGTAATACAATTTGATCACAAAAATTTAAATATCATTTTTTTTATCTAATTAAGTTGATTTTTTTTTTAACATTAGCACTTTTGATATTTGAACTATCTTCTATTCGGAACACGTAAAAAAAATTACACCAATTTATTTTAAAAATTCGAGAATAAATAAATATATATATATATATAAATTTGTAATGTAAATTCAAATTTTACATCTAGGTCCTACCAAGCATATTTAACAAAAGAAAAAAAAAATCTGTAAACCTTTTTAGTTTTATAAGACTTTTTTTTATTCATAGAAAAAAAAATTCACAAACATTCAGTGAATGCATAAACTTTTAATTAAATAAAAAACAAGGTAAGAATACACTATGGGCTTTAACCTACTTGCGAAGAGTCCAGGCCCAATGTTAATTGGGCTGCGTCAATGGTTTCAACCAAAACCCTAATATTTGACTCACAAACCCTATTTTTTTGGTGTTCTTAGATATTCCGATAGATAGAGAACGCGGCATAACCTAAGGCCATCTTTGTTTTCTGTGTCTGTGCATCAACCACAACCAGAAGCCGCCATGGCCACTGCAAGGACTGTGAAGGACGTTTCTCCCCACGAGTTCGTCAAGGCGTACTCTTCTCACCTTAAGCGATCTGGCAAGGTCATTCCTTCTCTTATTTGTCAATCAAAAACGTTTCTCAAGTTTGAGATTACGAGATTAATGCGAAGCCTTTATTTTTGTCTTCTGATTTGATTGTTTCATGCTGGGTGAACTGTTTATGATTCATTTTGGTTTTATTCTTATAATGGGTTATAGGAACATTGTTGATTTTGCCTATTTTCTAATGGTGCTTTTGTTAAGCAGTCACGCCCAACCAAACCTGTTGATTGTTTTCTGTATAAAGTTGCATGTTTTGAATTGGGTTGGTCTAAAGTTCGCAACTTGATTCATGCGATTGCTTGACATTTACTCTGGGTATCAAGAGTGAGTTTTCTGTGTTGAGTTTGATCATAAGTGAGTGTTTGAAAATAAAGGAGTTTATTAGTTGTGTCATGGTAAATAGATGGTTGATTGTGTAATTGATTCAGAAGGAAGCATTTGTTTGTCATTTGGGTTTAGTTTCCTTCTTTTAGCACTGTGTTGACCTAGGTCTGGAAAGGTCTTTCCTTTGGTTGTGATTTTGTATGTAGTAATCATGTTCTTTGTGTTGTTTTGTGTTGATTAATTGTGACTAGTCTCAGTGACTTTTCTCAGTTTTAATTCGCTATCTTTATGAAATAGGTGATGTCCGTAATGTCTTTTAAAATATCCTTTTATTAATATGTCGTTCTAAATTCTTCTTTTGGTTCTAACCAGATGGAGCTGCCAGAGTGGACTGATATTGTCAAGACAGCAAGATTTAAGGAGTTGGCTCCCTATGATCCTGACTGGTACTATGTTAGAGCTGGTGAGTTTCTTTTTTCTTGTTGACTGTGTTTTAGGGTTTCGGGAATGCATTTTCTGGTTAATAGCATTGTGTTGCTGAAAATTTCAATGATATAATAGTGAGTTGTGCTGTGTTTTTTAATTCAAATCATGAACAATTTCAGCTTCCATGGCTAGAAAGATCTACTTGAGAGGAGGACTTGGTGTTGGTGCATTTCAGAGGATTTATGGCGGGAGCAAGAGGAACGGTAGCCGTCCTCCTCATTTCTGCAAGAGCAGTGGTGCCATTGCCCGTCACATTCTTCAACAGTTGCAAACCATGAACATCATTGAACTGGACACCAAGGGGTAAAAGCTCTCTTCTCTAATATTTTATATTAGCTACATTACAATGTTAAAGATCATATCACAGTTATAGCTTATCTTTTGCAATTAATGACTTCTGTTGCATAGCTTGTCTTTTGCAATTGTTGGTGCTATTCTTGTTTGTTCCTTCTGCATCAGAATCTGAGCATGTTCATTTATTCTTCATGTGATAAAATGTATCCATCTTTTGTTTCAGTGGCAGGAGAATCACTTCCAGTGGCCGGCGGGATCTTGATCAAGTTGCCGGACGCATTGTGGTTGCACCTTGATCTGTAAACTGCCAATGAGAGCTAGTCTGCTGCCATAAGCACTATTAAGATTTTGGGGTTTTGTTAGAGAGATGTGATGATAACAGATTATGCGCAAATTTTGATTTTAGACTGAGTGTCTTTCTATTTATTGGACGTGCTTAATGTTTATGATGTTCTTGCTTTCAGTCTTTTATTAGATCATATTGCCACATTTTTTTTCTTTTGATTTTTCATTTTGGATATTCCTTTTTTTGTTTTTTTACTTATGAAATGAAGATTAAGGGTAGATTAAACTGATTACGGGAAGTGGCTATAATTCTTCTTGATTCATCTATTGTGTAACTGAGCATTTGCCAATATGATATTTTAATTTGGGTAGCACTGGGCACTGATCTCATTTTCATTTGAGGAAAGAAATTAAACCAGTTTGAAGAAGTAATTGGTGAGGTTAATTGAAAAAATAATAATTTAAATTCGTAATTTTAAGTTACAAAGTGGTTTATGTATTTTTCAAAATTGATTAGTTAGGCATCATTTAAAATGTGAATTTAGTTTTTTCATGAACTTGAATGTTAAATTTATATATAGAGAAGTTATAAACATTAATCTTGTTTATACAACATAGTTGTTAAGTTAACTATGTAATTTATTATAGTTACAATTTTCTTGGGATCAATGCTAATCTTTTTTTCCATTTCCATTCTTAAATATTTCTCATAGTTGATAGTAGTGCCTCAATTCCGTAATTTATATATATTATTTAAATAATTATTTTATTATTTTTATTAGAATAATAATAAATATTAGTCAATTAGAAAACGAAATTTTGGAAAAAGCTTTCAAAAATCTTATGGATTGGATTGTTGTAGAATAATTTAAATGTATTTTTTGTTTTCCGTCATGTTTCAAAGTATATATCAATTTTATCATTTAACTTTATAAAAGATACGTAAAATACATGAACTAATGAGTTTGGTAATGATGGTCAGGAGGATGAGTATTCTAGGTTTGGTGATCAATGATTTGAAATTTAATCATTATATTTTGACAATTTTTTTATAACATAAAATATTTTTTTAAATGATTTTAAAATATAAAAACATAAAAAATAAAAAAATGAAAGTCATTTAAAAATGTTACCTCATGAAATAAAAAAAATTATCAAAATTATCAAAATTTAATTGTTAACTTTTTTTGGTATTTAAAATGGATTTAAAAAAGGAGTAACTGGTTTCTCGTGGAAATAGTTGAGAAATCGAAAAAATAAGAGAAATATTGATTCATTGTTGAGGGCTACCCCACTAACCTCTTATGTCATTTCATACTTTATAAAATATTTTATAAAATTGAGAGATGAAATTCCATACTTTAAAGCAGTGACAGAATGCATTTTTAATAAATAATTTTAAAACGAAAAATATATTTAACTCCTCTTTAAAAAATAAAAAGTTAATTATGGAGTACGCATTTCAAAATCTTCCTCATGAATTATACTTTTTTTAAAAGAATAAAATACTTTTTAAATGTGAGATAATATTTTCTGAATGCCTCTGACCTTATTTTGAGATAATATTTTTTAAAAAGCATAAATTTAAAAAGGCAATTTTTGCCACTACACTCAAATGGGAGATTTGAGAATATGCAAGTGAAAAAGAATAATGGTCTCTAACCAAATATCAATCAAAGTTTGGTTCCACTCCACGAGTATTTCTAAACACATTTTTTTTTTTTTTAATTTCAAACGATCTGTAAATAATTTTTTCTTTAATTGTTCTTAATTATTTGTATAGTAAAAAACACATTTTCTATTTCTTTTTTTAATTTCAAACGATCTGCAAATAATTCTTTCCTTAATTGTTCTTAATTATTTGTATAGTAAAAGACATAATCTAATATAAATTGCATATTTAATTTTCGTTTAGCATATGAACTTGTAAAAAAATTAACACGGCCGTTATCAAAAAACAATATGGTTAATATTATTGGGGACATGAAAAATTCATTATTGATATTTGTAATATTAAACAAAAGAGGTTACTGTTAATTTATCTTATATATAAATATGGAATATGTTTTGAAATATGAAAAAAAAAACACTACATATTTTGTTAATTTAAATTTTAAAATTGGTCTCCCTTACTGTTGTTGGTTGGTCCTCTCAATATTAATATAACTGAGTGATTTGTTATTCAAACCTATCCACACAATATAAGTTTATTTCAAAAAACTTCTCTATAAACAGAGGAAAAAGAAAAAACAGCCCTAGATAAGCTAAATAATTTTATGAATATGCTACAAGATATTGGAATGTAGGAGAACATCAATTTATTTTTTCTATATTACTCATACATTCACTTGATTTCAGAAACAAGTTAATGGAAGCAGAAATTTGAGTAACACCGGTTGGATAACAGAAACAAAAAGTTGAAGTAGCAAGGCAAAATTGAATCAGTGCCTAAAGTGCCTCACATTGGTAAAGAGTAGTGAAACACCATACTTGTTACAACAATCTATGGCATCCTGGTCTCTGATACTCCCACCTGGTTCTGCTATAACACCGATTCCACTTTCACATGCTTCTTCCACAGCATCTTTCCAAGCTGTTCATAGATTAAGATGCATCCATGTTAACATAATTATCAAAAGGAAAAAGCAACTTATACTCTAAACTAATTTACTTTCACATAGCAAGGACTCTTCTGTCTTGTTATGGTTTGATAGGAACTGAAAATCTCATAATGATGTTTATGTTTTATCCAGCTAAAAGGGATTTCAGGATCTCACAAGAGAGGAAAATCCTCCAGCACATAGATTTAGTTGCATGAAGACGAAAAAGAAAAAAAAAAGGATACAAAGAGACTACAACTACACTGTCTTACGGACACGAAGATACAGTTAAATTGAGAAAATATAATACACAAGACACGGTGTGTGTATATACATATTAGTTTTGAACTATCAACTAACACATTGTCAACTAACACAAAAATGAATCTA
>Ga0099823_1003417_pt1 | contig 15024 bp, 6 predicted proteins | sample CowpearedBW_FD_76831 | JGI IMG/M metagenome (GOLD analysis project Ga0099823, IMG submission 76831) | Root nodule microbial communities of legume samples collected from California, USA - Cow pea red BW | ecosystem: Host-associated > Plants > Roots > Nodule | place: USA: California | collected...
ATATTTTGCTTTTAAATAATGTATTAAAAAATAAATTAAATTAAAAAAATAAAATTGAAAAACATTTAAACTTTAATTTTAAAAAATATGAACGGATATATATATATATATATATATATATAAATTAATGTTTACTTTCATTTTTTAAATATATATTAAAAATATTTAAGAAATAAATTAAATTAAAAATACTAAAACTTTACATTAAAAAAATATTAATTTTGTTTAAACTTTTTTAATTTTATTTCAAATTTATGTTTTCTAAATTTTTAATTTTTCAACTTGTTCCTCCTTTTTTCTGTTTTTTAATATTATTTATTTAGGGAATATTTGATCTGGGTTTTGCTTCTGTTTGTTTATTTATTAATTTTGAGACCTTTCTAACACTAATCGATAGTTCCTCATCTTTCAAATGTGCCTCTAAACCTGCAACGTCATCTGCTTTCATCAAAATGGTGATTATTACACAAGAAGAAAACAACACAAGTTCAACTTGAGTATAACTAGGGACGCTATGCATCTATGGTGGTGGAACCACTCGCGTACCAAAGCTATCACACACAAGGTAATTCTTTTTACTGTCGTAAAATCTTGTATTTGTTCTTATGACAGGATCACTTACCACTCTCACGACCTAATCATCCTCCTTTACATGAGTGTGAATGATTAATAGAGTTTCAGGATTAGTTCACCAAGATGTGGCAGTTATATCCTCAATGCACACCCAAAAGATTTAAGCATTTAATGGGATTCCCTCCTTAGGAATACCTTCACATTATCACCAATTCTTCAATCTCAACCAATTACAATCATCATAACAAAATGTTTTTACAAGATCATCATACCCACAATCATACATCATGTCTTATCATATACATTTTCATCAATTATTTATACAAATCAGTTCATCACAATATATTATATTCGAATAGCTCGTCGCGAATATCACTCATACAATCTCATATCTTCAATCAGGAGACAAACATAGGAGAAGAATCCTTAGAAAAAAATCATAAAATTCTATAAAAGTGATTTCTAAAAAAATAATATATTTTGAAATAATAAAGCTCGTCTACAACAATTCTAATAATACTAAATTATTTTAATATTAAAATAACCAAATATCGTTATTTTTAAACTACAATTACTATTAAAATGTTTTTTTCTCAATAATTATTTACAGAAAAGTTCATCAAACAAGTAAATACCAGTGTCTATGAAACTATTTAAAAATTTGATTTTGCAAGAGCCTTAAAATCGTTGCAAATCCTCAATTAATATCATTCACATGTGACTTACTCTTCCATGACCATGAAGCCTACTAATGGTACATTGGGTTACTTTGTATAATTAATGTTATATGCTTCATCGGTTCTTGTTTAAAAATCTTCATAAAGTCTAGTTAATATAATGTATTATTTTACTCACAACTTTCTCATTAAATGAATATTTTCGGCTGTTTTTAGTTAACTTTGGCATGACGTTACAATTCCTCAACTTGGCATCCGTCAAAATTAAATCAAAATCTAACTATTAATTACCTGATTAATTACAATTTGAAAAGCCCGATTATGCATGTGATTTTTTTTCATAAATAATAAAACATATCACATTACGGACAAGAGGAAAAATTAGATAAAATAATAAAAACAGATAAATAACAATTATATATTCTTTAATAATTATTTCCCTTGATAACATGAGAGGTAACTGTGAGATGAATTCGCGTTTAACGGGATATTGTTGGATCTGAAATGGCCGCCATGTCATACCAATACCAAACGCATTTTTTAAATTAATTAAAAGGGTTATTAATGGCTTTTGAAAATCATAACAACTGCTGTTTGAAACTGAAACATTACCACTGTACCACGAAAGAACCACCATGTCCGTTTTCAACACCTAACAGCACAACTAATAAATTTACATTATTTCACAAACAACTATCAATGGCACAAAAGGTAGTAGTGGAATTTCAATTTTTTGTTGTGTTTTTTTTCTTCTGATATTTACTGTATTTTTCAAAATACATCGATAAAATATATTAAAAAAATTATAAAATATCCATATTAATATATTTTTAAGGTACAACACAGTACAATACCAAAAAATCAGTACAAATGGTAGAAGTGTGTGGTGGAAGAAGAGTTCCTCTCCTTAATCGCTAAAAACACCCCTTTTGCTTGCTAAGCTCAAACCGAACTCACATACATCGTATACAAGAACAATGATTTTTTAATAATAACTTTATCTTATAATTTATCTTTTAAGTTATTTTTTATATTTTTTATATTTCAAAATTAAATTATTTAAAAAAGGACATATCATTATAAAAAAATTATCGAAATTTAATTATCAAAACATCATAATCTTTATACACATGACTCATGTCATGCTCCATTATTTAAATAATCGAACTGACTTGAAGTGTATCATTCCGCCTAATTTAATTGTTAATTAAAGCACTTATTTTTCAAGTGATGACTTTCATGTATTATGATATTGTTATAATTGTTGATACAACACTGACTATACGAATATAGAAATGTGTGTAGAGTATACTACGGCTCATCATCAACGTGGTTTTCTGTGACAATACTGATGTTTTAATATTTTTATTTTCATGAAAACTGTAATTAATTTTTCTTTAAAATTTTTATATAATTTAGTTTCTCAATTTTAAAATTATTTAAATTTAATCATTTTAATCATTTTTTTAAGTGTTTATTTGACATTTTAAATACATTTCATAATGATTTCTTAACTAATATTAAAACAAATATGTGTCAAACGATATAAACATATCAAATGTTGTCATAAAGTACGTTTAAAACGTTAAATCAACTTAACTTAAAAAAATTTGTTTGAAATGACTAAATTCATGTAGTTATGAGATCGAGAACTAAATTGTGTCAAAGTTTCAATGAGAAACTAATTTCAATTTTTACTGAAAGTCAAGGGACGAAAACATATTTAATTCTTATTTCTTTAATGGTATGTTCGGAAGATTTTCTTATATAAATTTTCAAAAAATATTCTTATAAGTTAATTTATATAAATCAAATTATCTTATTAAAATGTTACTTAAAGAAAAACTTTCGAGATGATAAAACGGGTTAACAGTAAAAAGACGGTGTGTGACGTGTTTGGTGATTTAATGTTGTCCGCTTATCCTATCTAATGATGAGGTCATTTGTAAATGTTAGTCGTGGGTAACTTTGGATATCTTTTCTGGTGAATGTTATGCTGAAAAACAAAAAGACTCGTATTTAATAATATACGCTGGACCAATTTTAATAACACGCTTGATAGGAGTTAAAATCAATAAATTTATATAATCACTTACAAAAGTTACACTGTTTTCGAAATATCTCGCATTACCTATTTTAATTTTAATCACGCATAACAAGATCTAGAAGGTTCTTGAGACTAGCAACATTCACAAAATATTGAGATTAATAAAAATTTATTCACATAAATCAAAGCACATTCTTCGGTTAAGAAAATTTAGATCATCGATTCTTTAAGAAAATGTGCATTGAGATTAATGTGCACCGTATTTAATGTGGATCCTCGTGAAAGGGTCCGATCCATATAAAAATATTCAATTATTCAGGTACCAGTGCTTGCAGTATTTTTTTTTTCAATTTTGACGGTGCAAGTAAAAGTAACGTCCTAAAAGTTAAATATATTATTTTTTTCGGTTAAAATTAAAATTAATTATTTTTTAAAAATTAGATCAATTTAATTATTTATTTTTTAAAATGTGTAAGCTGAATTATTTTAATTAAAATATATTAAATTTATTTAAGGTTATAAACATATTTTTAAGTCACAATTGAAGAAGACATATGTAAACCAGTATAAACAACTTATATGTGTGATCATAAAACACGTTTAAAACGTTAAACAAATTTACAGAATTTTGTTAAAAAAATTAAATTTACGCATGACTAAAGTTGAGAGACTAAATTGAGTCAAAATTTTTAAAAATGATTAATTATAATTTTTACAGATTAAGAGAACATGACATATTTAACCCTTAAATTTATATCGACTTGAAATACCTACTAAATATTTAATTTAGTGCATTAAATTTTCTTAATGCGGGTTTGGTTTTAGGTTGATCTCACTTTGTAAGTCTAATGCATATTCAATACCTATTCACCTCTTAGAATATTTTAGCAGAGTGTAACCGAACAATATTTCAAACATACTCATAGTTTTATAAAACGTCATCACTTTTTAAATTTGAAAAACTTTGCGTGGGTGTTATTGTCGTTTACTACTTTGCTTAAATCGATACACCCTCATTATTATCATCAATATATAAATACTGAGCAATAGTGCTACATCATAACAACTTGTCTAATTTTTAAAGGTATTATTATAGCCACAATTCTCGACAATTAGATATGCCTAACCAGTGATACAACGTTAGTCAATGCAACAACAATACTTATTTAGTAGCATTGTGGTAGAAATTTGTTCTATAATTCTACCGAACGCCGAAGAAAAGGTCTGAATTTTACTGCTATATTAATGAATTAATATTACGACTTTAGAAAAGTGTTTGAACGATGGTGTAGAAAAAATTATTTAAAAATTGCTCGTATCTCTTGTGTTCTCCTTTTTTTTCACACTAATAATAATAGTGATGGTGGAATTAATCACAGAGCTAATAGTCGATGGATTTAACCACTCGCTCTCATGGTGGGTTACTTGGTACCTTTTTTTGGCGTGCTTAGCACCTAATCAATTAATTAATTAACTGTTTTCGGTACAAGTTTTCGATAGAGTCAAAGGATCTTTTTAACCTACGACGTAACCCAAAACAAGGATTTGAACCCCATATTCTAGAAGCTAATTCTAGACCAAATTATCGTGAATGGAGTTCAAGTTATTAAGCACCAAATATATTTGATGTTGTCTTTAAAAGGTTAACAGAATTGACATATCTTAGATTCATGTGTATTTACAATAATTGACTTTATATGTATGTTTTTATTCCCTTCAAAAATACAAATTAACGTCAATTAAAAATAAAATAATTTTATAATATATAAATGAGATGTAGATCTTATCTTACAAATCAATTTTGTAGGATTGAGTTAAGTTTAAAATTCACTTCAAACACGGACCACCTACTAATTTTATATTCATTAAAAAAAAGATTTATTTATTGGAAACAAGAAATGATCTATGGGAAGATAAATTCCAATAGAAAAATGGATCTACTCAGCATTTTCCGCTTTCTTCTCTTGCACGAACTTTGACGCTTTCCTCACGTTCGTCCAACTTTTCATTAATATAAACCAAACTCGTTAAGTTTTGTACCAGTGCAGTCACAATGCTTCCTTTTAAAATAGATAAAACCTAATATAAAATTAATGCAATACTATTTTGCTTGTTCAAATTGATAAAAAAAAAACATTTTATTATCAGAAATATTGAGTTTTTAAACTATAGTACAATTAAAACAATCATCTTAAATGACTCATTACTTAATTTTAACATAATCTTTTGGGTCCCGCAGTCTTTCACACCAACCAAACGGGAGCAATAAATTGCAATTAAAGTAAACGGAAGAAGAGATAAAATAAATAAATAAAAAAAGTTAGAAAGCAGGTTGCATTATAATACTCTGTGTCCAAACAGTGCATGTTTTGTGGATTCATTTGCATTTAATAATAAAATACAAGAACTGATTATTCCAACGTTTTTATTGGCTAATGCATACGTATGAATGATGTATCACATATTAGTCACTAACACGTGTTAGTGTAAGTGCATAAACTATAATCAATAATACTCTTAAATCTTGAGATTTGAAGACGTGTGTATATCAAATGATATATAACACGTAATTAAAGTTTTTAATAACACCTTTAATATAATGAGGATTTTAATGATCTATTTTTGATACTGGTACATGCTATCCTTATCTCTTTCCTTTCATTTTGATAATTATTGGAATATTTATTACAAACATCAGGCTTCCTGCATTTTTTCAAAGGCCTGGTGCCTTTTTTCAATGCTGATTTCATAAGAGTATAATTAGAGGAAGAAAAATAATGGAGGTTATTTTTTTTTTCTACTTTAACTAAAGAGCCATTTGTAATAAACATTGATGCAAACATTTTAAGGTTAATAAATATTTAATCATATTTAAATACGATAATGTAATTATTTTTTCGGTTGGAACTGAAGTTGACAGTTAAATAAATCATCACTACAAATTTGACATAAATTATATTATAGCAAAATCAAAATCCTTACTATTTATTTGCTATCAATTGGATACATAACATTATATTGTTACTTTATTAGAAATCAAAGATTTAATTAATTTTTTATTAATTACAGACCTAAGTAAATAAATAATGAAACTATTAATCATTGTCCTCTCGACTATGAAAAAAATATTCTTTTAAGTTGTTTTCCGTGTACAAAAAGAATGATAACACAACCACCAAGGGATGAACCGATTGCAGAGTTGTTTAATTTAACCATGTCACCATTTGCATTGAAATTATATAAAAAAAAAGAAGAATTTTGTCAAAGCGGAACAGAGTTATCTTGACCAAAGAAAAAAAAGATTACAGAGTCATTAGGAATAGAAAAGAAAAACTGTTAATAAAAAGTTAGAAATAGGTTAAAAGTTATTATCTTAATATTCAGAGTTGGAAATAGGCTAAAAAGTTTCTTATATTTATTTGGTTATGAGTGATTGTTATCGAATCATGGGTGAATCCATGAATCCAAGAAAAATGAATTTAAAATGGAAGAAGACACCTTCCTTAAATGCTTTTCACGGTTCCTAAACCAGAATTAGCTGTAAAGTACAGAGACAACCAAAGTCAGATCCAAAGTCTGAAACCATTTCATCCACCAAGCTGCTATATACAAATACAAACACCTTCATTCATTCATTCATTGTTCTTCTGTTTCCAACTTCATCTTTCTATCTATTTATCTCTCTCTCTTTTCACGTGCCACAGACACTGAGACAGATAGACTCATGGTCAAACCATGAGTACTTTCTCCAGTTGTCATTGTTGACTTTTTCTTCCCCTCTCTTCCCTTCTTTCTCTGCTCCTCCATAACCACAAACCCGCCGTGCCGTATCCACCCTTCCGTTCCACACTTCCTTTTCAATCACCCTCTTGCCCAATGCTCACACTCCGTTTTCTCACGTGTTAAATCACTATTCATTGTATTAAAATTCATCTTTTATTCTTATTGTTTGGTCAATCCTGTTTTCTTCTTACCCCTTTTGCTGTGTTCATCTTTCTCTTCTCTTCTTTCTCCTTATGTTGCATGGCCTTGATAAAGCATTGAATTAAAGATAACACCGCCAGAAAGATCTTCTCTTTACTTCTTATTCTATTTTGGGTGGTTGCGCTCGTACTGCTAGCGGTTAGATTTTTTTTCTTTCTTTCAGATGAATTTTATTTCTTACCTGTTCGTTTGATTTCCATATTCGCTGTTGGGTGAACATGGGAAAACATTGGTTTTTCTTGCATATTGTGGGCACCCTTTTCCTTTTGTGCAATGTTTGTTTGGCTGCGAATCAATATACCGGAAGGATCTCCGCCGGGGGGATAAAGGGTTCTCAAATGAATTGGATTGACAGAAATGGCCAATTCCTCGTATCAAACGAGGGACAATTTTCGTTTGGCTTTGTGACCACAGCGAATGACACCACCTTGTTTCTACTCTCAATCATCCACGTGGACACTTCCAGGGTCGTTTGGACTGCTAATAGAGCAGTTCCTGTTGCTAATTCCGACAACTTTGTGTTTGATGACAAGGGCAACGCCTTGTTGCAGAAAGATGGAACCGTGGTCTGGTCCACGAACACGAGCGGCAGAGGGGTTTCTTCAATGGAATTGCGTGACACTGGGAATTTGGTTTTGCTTGGGAGTGATAATAGTACAGTGATTTGGCAGAGTTTCGGCCATCCAACAGATACTTTGCTGCCAACTCAGGAATTCACAGAGGGAATGAAACTCGTCAGTGATCCTAGCACCAACCACTTGACCCATGTTCTTGAGATCAAGTCTGGCATCGTTGTTCTCTCCGCAAGTTTTCAAACTCCGCAGCCTTATTGGACTATGCAGACGGACAGCCGCAGAATCATCAACCAGGGCGGCGATGAAGTGGCTTCAGCAAGCATTAGTGGAAACTCATGGAGGTTCTATGACAAGAGCAAATCGCTGCTGTCGCAGTTCATTTTCTCTTCAGGTCAAGACTCAAATTCGACTTGGATTGCTGTTTTGGGGAGTGATGGCTTCATCACCTTCTACACCCTCAGCAATGGAGGGTCAAATGCTGCTTCTGAAACAATTCCGGAAGATTCTTGCAGTACTCCAGAACCTTGTGATGCGTATTCCATATGCACGGGTAACAAGAGGTGTAGCTGCCCTTCTGTTATTCCTAGTTGCAAACCTGGTTTTGACTCTCCTTGTGGTGGTGACTCAGGAAAATCCATTCAGTTGGTTAAAGCTGATGATGGACTCGATTACTTTGCGCTTCAATTTCTTCAACCGTTTTCCAAAACCGATTTGGCCGGTTGCCAAACATCTTGCCGTGGAAACTGTTCTTGCCTTGCCATGTTCTTCCAGAGAAGTTCGGGGAATTGCTTCTTGTTGGACAGTGTAGGAAGCTTTGAGAAACCTGCTTCTGATCCTGGTTATGTTTCTTATATCAAGGTGTCGAGTGAAGGAGGTTCTGGGTCGGGTTCTGGGGGCGGTGGAAGTGGCAATAAGCACACCATAGTTGTTGTGATCATTGTCTTAGTAACCTTTTTTGTCATTTGTGGTCTGGTCTTTTGGGGAGTTAGATACCAAAGAAGAAAGCAAAGGGTGCCTGAGTCTCCTTCAGATGGCTCAGAAGAGGCCAATTTCTTGGAGAATTTAACCGGTATGCCAATCCGTTACAGCTACAAGGACCTTGAAACTGCCACCAATAACTTTTCTGTGAAGCTTGGGCAAGGGGGTTTCGGGTCAGTGTATAAGGGAGTTGTAGCAGATGGAACTCAAATAGCAGTGAAGAAATTGGAAAGTATTGGACAAGGAAAGAAAGAGTTCAGGGCTGAAGTTAGCATCATTGGCAGCATTCATCACCTCCATTTGGTGAGGCTTAAGGGATTCTGTGCTGATGGAACTCACAGGCTTCTTGCATACGAGTACATGCCTAATGGCTCCTTGGATAAATGGATATTCAAGAAAAACAAAGGTGAGTTTCTGTTGGATTGGGATACTAGGTTCAACATAGCTCTGGGAACGGCAAAAGGGCTTGCTTATCTGCACGAAGATTGTGACTCGAAGATTGTTCATTGTGACATAAAACCAGAAAACGTTCTTCTGGATGAACACTTCATGGCGAAGGTTTCTGATTTTGGGCTGGCGAAGCTCATGAATCGAGAACAAAGCCATGTTTTCACAACACTGAGGGGCACGAGGGGCTATCTTGCGCCGGAGTGGATAACAAACTACGCTATATCAGAGAAAAGTGATGTTTACAGCTACGGGATGGTGCTGTTGGAGATCATCGGGGGAAGGAAAAACTATGATCCTGGTGAGTCTTCAGAGAAATCCCATTTCCCAACTTTTGCGTTCAAAATGATGGAAGAAGGGAAGGTGAGGGATATATTTGACTCGGAGTTGAGAATTGACGAGAATGATGAGAGGTTTCAATGTGCTATAAAAGTTGCATTGTGGTGCATACAGGAAGACATGTCAATGAGGCCATCAATGAGTAGAGTTGTCCAAATGTTGGAGGGTCTTTGCCCTGTTCCTAACCCTCCAACCACTTCTTTCTTGGGTTCTCGCCTTTATGCCACTGTCTTCAAATCCTCCAGTGAAGGGGCCACCTCTTCTGCTCCCTCAGACTGTAACAGTGATGCTTACCTCTCTGCAGTTCGTCTTTCAGGGCCTAGATAACACTTACTTCCTCCTTCTTTTCTCTCTCTTGTGTTCTTCAGTAAATTAGTATCTAATGCAGCAGAGCCATTCACCTCTTGTACATTTTCTTCAACTTCCTCAAATTTTGTAATATGAATAGTTACTCATACAATCACCCTGCATTTCTTTTCTTTTCTTTTTTTTTCAGAACAGATTTCCTTTTCGATCATCACAACCTATAATCGTAGTTTTCAATATTCATTTAAGTTTTAATCCGAAACAGTAAAACAACACTTAAAAAGAAGACAATCCAAGTACTAAACTAAACTTCATCCTGTATCCGGTCATCGAATTGTTTTCACAATAAAAAATAATTGTTCCTTTTCCGCCACAATTCAAAAAAGGTAAATATTTTTATTTCCTATTTAGAAAATTTCTTCTTCTTCTTTTTTTTTATTACGGTTTATTTTAAAAATATTCTGTTATTGTAATATGGGGAAACTTTTATAATTTAGAAAACAAATTATAATTTAAGTATTTAAAGTTTTATGCAAATTCGTCGTCCCTCTCTGTATCTATCTATATAAATAAAAAACATAAATATAAATGAGGACAATAGCATGGATAGAAGTAAATTAGATACGATAATATTAATTAATTACTTATTAATTTTAAAACGTATTGTTGAGATTTATTTTTATAAAAAGCTAAGAAAAAAGTATGTAGTACAAATTAGTATAATGTTAATTTTGATATCAAAACTATGAAAGTGTAAAAGAAATAAGTGAGGAGGGAGTGAAAGAAAGACGCGCGTTTGAGTGTGTGGCGTTGGGCAGAGATAATGAGATTAGGTGTGAATAAGCACGTTGTGCGGTGCTCAATCGGCACCGTTTCAGGCGAATCCAAAACTCATTTTCCCGCCAAATCCCAACGTTCATCTTTCTCAGCTGTCAAGTTCCGCCCCGACGATGTTTCTTCAGGTGAGTGAGACCACAACCTTGAACCAAAAACCTATCTCGGACAAGGTTGTTATTGCGTTTATACTTCACAATTTCTCAACACGGTAACTGTATATTATAGATTCAGCGGTTTCTAGTAGCAGCAGGAGAGAGGTGATATGCATAGTGACGTGGCCATGTCTTCTTCCTCTCATAGGTTGTCTCCCAGCCAACGCCTTGCAGTAAGTATGTATATAATTAACTTTGGTTGGTGCGCACGAAATTATTCGCAATCACAATATTACACTCATGTCTTGAATGCGTTGTGGTCATTGAAGAGCAGGTGCAAAGGAATATCTTCTCATTAAAGAAGAGGTGAGAAAGGTGTTGTCTAAGGGAAAGGCAGCTGGGGTGCTTCGATTGGTTTTCCACGATGCTGGAACCTTTGACGTCAATGACAATTCAGGTTTGTTACTTATGTTGTCCTGTGACTCAAAGTTGCTGTTAATTTTGTCGGTCCTTCCAGTTTTCTAGCAATACCCAATGAAATTTTACTCTCTTGTGCAATAAAGTGAGATATTTGTCTGAAACAGTTGAAAATTATCATTAGTATGAGTTTAAAAGTAGTTATTATAATGGTTTGTAATTGGAATGGATTGGATGATGGTATAAATAACCTTTACAATGTCTATGCATATATTATTTGTTTCCGGTTAAAAATGTAGCTAGTCCAACTTTTGGATGATAGTATAAATAAGCTTGCATCCACTACTACACATGCTCTCTCGATCATCCAATTTGGCATCAGGAGCATAACACTAAAGCTATGCACAATTCCAAGCTTATTTTGATGAGGGTTTTGAGCTTTCCAGCAAAAACACCAATCCACGCTAGAATGGTAACGAAACAAGGATAGTGAGGCAGTGATGACTTTTTCGGATGAGTCATGGCAAATTCTTTTGAAACAAAATTATTATGTGGCTTCTCCTCATGTAATGAGTTATCAATATGGAAGATTTAAGTTTCCATGCTATATCTCTGCGTTACCTTTTCTGTAACTCCGTTTCAATAGTAGTTCTTGCCTTTGCTCATCGATTGAATTTGTTTAGGTAAGTGTTCACAAGGCATGAGCTAAGAAATTAAAAAGGAAACTACGCGGTCTCTTATTATGTTTTCTTGGTAATGGTGTCATCATCAACAGTAACGTCAATTTCCTTATTCTTATCAATTTCAAAATGTGTGTGTGTATATTTATGCTCTTTCCATTCTGTTGCAGGTGGTATGAATGGTTCTATAGTCTATGAACTTGAAAGACCCGAAAATGCCGGCCTGAAAAAATCAGTAAAGGCATGCTCTGTTTCACTATTTTTTTGTTCCCTTCTGTCACCGCTCTTTCTATTACTATTTGAAGAATTCCACATGATAGTATGTTCTATAGTTTGAATTACTTTATCATTAAGATGAATATCTTATCTTACATTTAACTGCCAGCTAATATCTTAGTGGATGTATATTTTTTAGGTTCTGCAAAAGGCAAAGACTCAGATAGATGCCATCCAACCAGGTCCTTCTTCTATCTGATAACTGCTGCTAATAGTAAGTGATAATTTGGTGTAGACCAACACGTTTTCATTTACCTTTCTTAGTATCTTGGGCGGACATGATTGCTGTGGCTGGAGCTGAAGCAGTTGAAGTATGTGGAGGCCCACCTATCCAAGTTTCACTGGGCAGACTAGATGCACTGTAAGAGGCCAGGTTTCTAGTATCTTGTACTCTAGTTAGTTTGAACTGCGTGACAAGCAACTGGTTTTTATCAATAGGATGAAAACAAGCAGTTAAATGTTAGTTTTGTTAGATTAGGTTCTCTGAAAATAATTTTTATGCAATTATTGAATAATGTTCAATCAGTTGTTTAATGAATAATCAACCGTTTTGCAGGAAGGAAAACAAAAATCCTCAAAGGGAATTTAACTCATTGGTTTTCACATAACGAAACCTGTTTTTGTCTTCTATCAAATAATATTTGTATTCATTTTAATGATAGGGTGCCTGATCCAGAAGGGAGACTCCCCGAGGAATCTCTTAATGCTTCTGGTTTGAAGAAATGTTTCCAGAGCAAAGGCTTATCGTGAGTATAAGGAAAACTCCTAATTTACTTTGTATTTTTATGCTATAAAGTGTTGTTTATTTGTACCTATTTGCAACTATACATCATTTAAAAGCTGTCTGATTGCTCATTACATGAGAATCTTAACACTACAGAGGCAAACTGATTATTGTATCTTATAAAGTCTTATCTCTAGACCAGATTAATAAGGCATAAATATAGTGATTTTTTATTTACTAAACGTTGATCGTGTGTTTATCAGTTATTGTATAAACTTTTCAATATATTTTACCTAAATTAATTTGTTTAAGCATCCTTATCCTCTTGGAGCTTTTCTTCCATAGAACACAAGAACTCGTGGCATTGTCCGGAGCCCATACTATTGGAAGCAAAGGTTTTGGAAGCCCAAATTCTTTTGATAATTCATATTATAAGGTCCTTTTGGAAAAGCCATGGACGTCTTCAGGTAATTTAAAAGCTTATCTTCTCTAACAACCAATCATTGTTTTGTGAAGCAAACAATAAAGAAATGCAGGAGTTGAATGCATGTTACTTTGTTAGGCTTAGCCACTGGATTAAGACATAATTTCTGTCTAGTCTGCTCTGGATGTTAATGTTCCAATCAAGTTTTTCAGTTTCATGGCATCAAGTTTTTCAGTTTCATGGCATCAAGTTTGTCTTTCCATAAACTACTACAAATAACATTAATATCTGGTATTGTGAGTAAACTGGGGTCAGGCCAAATTGGCAGCTCTGCACTCATATTTCTGGAAAGACCTAACATGTCTGTTGGTTTGTTTTCATCGTTTTTTTTAATTATTATAGTTGTCCGCCTGTTCTCTTTTATGCAGGTGGTATGTCGAGTATGATTGGCCTTCCTTCAGATCATGCCCTTGTTGAGGATGATGAATGCCTAAGGTTCCGTATCTCTTGACAACCTATGCTACACTTGTATGAAATTGGCAACCAGTTTTTTTCCTTTTCTGGCTAAGCACTAAAATATCAGTTCAAAAGTGTTAAATACTTCAAGTAAGTTATCTGAAAAGATAAAACAATTAAAACGAGAAGCTTTTCTTTTACTTATTTTCCAGAATTCAAGAAAATAACAGGTAAGGCAAACAATTCACCAATTGAAAACAAACAATTGAAAACAAGTAACAACTGCATATCAATTGTTAATGGATAAGTTATGACAGTTTGATTTCTGATACTATAATTCGTATATTTTCATGCCCTTTTAAACCTGGTCCTTGCCCCTGGATAACGAGTTTACACACAATACTAAAATTGAAATCTGAAATGTGAATTTTCTAACACCTAGGTCATTTTCCCGTGCCTACATGTTCCTGTTCAAATGCTAATATTATAGTTGTTTGTTGGCCTAGGGACTCATTTCATTTCTGATTCCTTTTTGTCCATGTGAGCAAACAACGACGTACTAAAAACAATGTTGTCATATAAGTAAACTAGAGTCAGTATTGTCCATAAAATTGTCTGTTTGTCAATCAAGTGTTTTGGAGGGAAAGATTTTAACAAAACTTTTTTGCTGGACCATTTTATTATATCTTATTATTGATGACTAAAAATTCACTTACACGTTACATATCCTGGTGCACTGCATGTCTATATTTATGCTAATTATATGTTTCTTATTGTGTGCATAAGCTAAGACAACTCCATTGATTGAACAGATGGATTAAAAAATACGCCGACAGTGAGAATCTGTTCTTTGAAGATTTCAAAAATGCGTATGTCAAGCTGGTGAATTCTGGTGTGAGGTGGAAAAACATGTAATTCAGGAGTTGAATGGTCTAACTTGCACTGAAGGGGCAACGTGCATTTTTATTGACCTGCTAATGGTGGTGTTTATTCAGAGTTGCTATGAAGCATCAGCAAGCAGGGCCAATAAATTTCATGCAAAAGTTCTTTAAATTTAAAGTGTGAAGGCATGGCATATGGAACAGTTTTTTATGACCACATTTCCTCCTTTAACACAATCAGAACTTAAATATAATTAATATATATATATATATATATATATATATATATATATATATATTAAATATAAAAT
>Ga0099823_1003421_pt1 | contig 15018 bp, 12 predicted proteins | sample CowpearedBW_FD_76831 | JGI IMG/M metagenome (GOLD analysis project Ga0099823, IMG submission 76831) | Root nodule microbial communities of legume samples collected from California, USA - Cow pea red BW | ecosystem: Host-associated > Plants > Roots > Nodule | place: USA: California | collected...
GAAAATTACAAAGTTATCTCAAAACCAAAATAATAATTATATACAAAATCCCCTGCTATCCCTCGCTCCGAGTCTATGCATCTCTTGGCCCACCTATCACATCATCTACTCCCGGATAACGAGTTATCTGATCATCGCCACACACACATAGAAATGGTGAGCTATGCACAATATATAATATAGAGACATGATATAAATATGTCACCCAACCCAAAATAACATAACTAAAATTCTCATGCTTTTCAAATTACCCAACCATGACCTCATAGTCCTTCATGAGTCATATACATGAACTAGGTCTTGGGACTTCACTATGCTCCCACGAAACTAACTCATTCGTGGTCCAACCCTATGAGCCTATCTCGCTTATAGTCCTTCCCTACAGATTCCTCGTCTGTAGTAAAACATCTAAGTCTCCTCAACTTGGACCCTGGCACGCACGCAATCACCATACTATGGACTCCTCGCCCAATAGTAGCCGACGGGAACATAACAGGTGGCTCCAGCTTGAACTTCATTTGTCGCCCTCTGAGCCGAGATTAGCTCCAATACCTCATGTTCTGGGAATACCAAACTGCGCCGTCCACAATCAATTATAATGTGATTGTTAGACAGTCAGTCCATCCCCAAGATTACATCCAGTCCCTCCAAAGGCAAGAACACCAAGTTCACCTTGAATCTGCGACCTGCCACTTCCGTTGAACACCCAACGCAGACTGAACTGGTAGCCACTTGACCTGAGGAGGGAGTTGAAACAAGTAACTCACACCCCAAATCGCGTTTCACCAAATTCAATCTCCCCACACACGCATTAGCAATGAAAGAATGTGTTGCTCTAGAATCGAACAACACTAAAACTGACTGACCCAACATTAAACATGGCTCAAGGATGAGATTACCTGATTTAGTAGCCTCTGTGGAGGTCAAAGCAAAGACCCTGCCAGCCGCTCTAGCTCTCTCTGCTGGCAATGCTGCTGGCTTCTTCACAACCAAACTCTTCTTTTTTGGGCAACTGTTGGCGAAGTGTCCCGGTTTGTCGCATATAAAGCACTTGCGACGGTCGCCTGACCCTCCTACTCCGCCTACCAGCTGAGGACAATTCCTCTTCAGATGGGGTCCACCACACTGGTAGCAAGAGGGACCCTGGGATGCCTGTGGTATGCTATAAGGCTTTTTCATCTGCCTAGCCTCAGCGACATTTTTCTGATGTCTGCTCACAACTGGACCAGGGCCTTTCTCCAGGTGCTCAGCACTCTTAGCCTGTTCCACCAAGACCAGGAATCTTCTCTCCCTCAAAGGTGTCACCACCTTCTTCAGTTCATGTTTGAGTCCTCATTCAAACTTCAAGCACCTCCACTATTTTGTAATATTCTGTGAGTAGTATCTCGCCAGGTGCTCAAACTTATTTACGTACTCCTGTACTGTCATCTCTCCCTGCTGCAAAGCTAGAAACTCCGCTTCCCTGTCTTGCCTGGCCGTGTCAGGAAAGTATTTCTCTAGGAACCGCGTCCTAAAGCTAGTCCACTCCACCTATTCTTCCCGAGTCTGCATTTGTTGTTGCATTCCCGCCCACTAATACTCTGCATCCTCATTCAGCAAATAGGTGGCAAACAGTAGCTTCTGTTCATCTTCACAGTTCATCACCTTGAAGATCTTCTCGCATTTGCGGAGCCATGCATCTACTTCATCAAGAAAGGCTTTGCCAGTGAATTCTGCTGGCTTGTGGCGCAAGAAGTCCTCCACGATTGGCACCCTGATTGGTGCAATCGCCGTCCTAGGCTACGCTGCTACGGGTGGCTGCATCGCATCCACCATTCGGTGAATAGCCTCAACGATGTCATTAGTACCACTACTCCTCCTCCTGTTAGCAGCCATAGCCTGGATACGCCACATTACAACTATTAAAAATTAGTCACTTAGTCAAACAAAACCACTCACACCTTTTCAACATTCAACTCAATCACACAACAAACAATCACATCGATAAGCTCACTTCCCACTAGCCCCAAAATATTAAAAAATATTTTCAAGCTTTTGCTCTGATACCAATTGTAACATCCCTAAGGAATATTATTGATATTTAATATATAAAATAAGAAATAATAATAAATGCCTCCTAACTTATAACATCATTTCCCAAAAACATGGGAAATTTAAAACTTTAATACAATGTGATTAAACTGGAGTCCATAATTATAAAACTGAAATAATATTCAAATGGCTCAAAGAAAATTACAAAGTTATCTCAAAACCAAAATAATAATTATATACAAAATCCCTTGTTATCCCTCGCTTCGAGTCTATGCATCTCCTGGCCCACCTGTCACATCATTTGCTCCGGATAACGAGTTATCCGATCAGCGCCACACACACAGAGAAATGGTGAGCTATGCACAATATATAATATAGAGACATGATATAAATATCTCACCCAACCAAAATAACATAACTAAAATTCTCATGCTTTTCAAATTACCCAACCATGACCTCATAGTCCTTCATGAGTCATATACATGAACTTGGTCTTGGGACTTCACTGTGCTCCCATGAAACTAACTCATTCGTGGTCCAACCTTATGAGCCTATCCCGCTCATAGTCCTGCCCTACAGACTCCTCGTCTGTGGTAAAACATCCAAGTCTTCTCAACTTGGACCCTGGTACGCACGCAATCACCATACTATGGACTTCTCGCCCAATAGTAGCCGACGGGAACATAACAGTTCATTGCCCATCGTGCGCCCGACACATGTAATCACTATACTAAGGACTCCTCACCCATTAGTAGCCGACGGGAACTCAACCAATTCCATCCCCATCATGTGTCCAACCACTAAGCACATCCCAGACCCCTATTGGACTTAGTCCATCAAGCCTAAACACCACACCACATGCATATACCTCTTATACTTAGGATAAAGCAGCCAAATCACACACACATGTACACAAAAACATGAAAATTTGCATAAACTCGCTTAAGCTAGGGACTCTTGCCCAAACTAAGCCCTCAGCCTCGCTTAGGCTAATTTACCTGCTTGAGGGAGCTTAAAACAACAACCTCATCACGTTATCTCGCTTAGGCGAGATCATTTCTCGCCCAAACACCCAATTCAGTCTCACCTGAGCTACAATGCAAGCAAAACATCACACTTGACCACGACATCTCGCTTAGGCGAGGCCGTCTCACCTGAGCGAGACCCTGGTTCGCTCAAACCCACAAAACTCCTCGCTTGGACGAGATTTTGGGCTCAGAACACTCAGGTCACCTCGCGACCTCGCTTAGGCGAGTGTCTCTCGCCTAAGCAAGAGACCAAGTCGCTCAAGTACCAAAACAGTCGCTTGGGCGAGATGCTCAACCCCTAAACCAGTAATGAAACCCTACAACTCTCCTTAGGCAAGGGTGACCCGCTTGGGCGAGAATTGCAGTATCCCTCTCCTGGTCTTGCGCGAAAACAAACCACAACCATACCAAAAATCCAATTCAGGCAATTTCCAAACATTCTACCCCATCAAGCCATCACAGTAACATGGTTCAGACAGATTTGCATCAATTAAACTAAAGGTTTGGCCAAAACTACAACATCAATACCCCCAAACCCTTATCCCATTCATATAAACCACCCAAAATGACTTTGTGCCTAACTTCAATCTGTCAATTCTCAATTACAATGCATATTATACCACAATCATACCCTATAGAATCAAATTGGAAGCAAAACGCAGAAAGACGAGCATTAATGGTATACACGTAATACAGCACCCCTAACTTGGAATTAGTGATCAAAGTTGAGACAAACAGGACCCTTGATTCACAATTGTCTTCTTGTTTCAGCCCTTGCACACCCAAAACTACGCCCAATCTCGTGCTCCTCTCTATACCTGTTCACCACACAACCAAAACCCTTATATTACCTAAAATTTGGCTTTTATAGGTGTTTTTAAGATGGGTTTTAAAATAAAAACGGAATTGGGCATTTTAGTGTGTTTAATTCTCATTTAGGTAAGATGGGTTTTAAAACAAAAACGGAATTGGGCATTTTAGTGTGTTTAATTCTCATTTAGGGTCATTATAAGATGTTTTCCAGCCCCTTTTGGCTTCTAGGTTTTCTTTTGCCCTCTCATATTCCCTCCAAAACTACACTTTTAAAAAATAAAGTTCCAATTTCATTCTCAACAAGTTTGAACCCATGACCACTTAGTCACCATTCAAGTGCACAACGCACAACTAATTCAACCAAGTCATGTTAGTGATACACTCCAATCATGATAAGCTTACAATACCAATTCCATACCCATACATATTATTAAAAATCAATAATAAAACAAAACACATAATTGACATACATAGGACTCAAACCCAAGTCCTCTCACACAAACCAAGTACTCTCTACCACTTAAGCTAGTACTTTTCCACGTCACATTAAACAATAATTAATGCCATAAAGACGCTTTCTACCCGCATTTATTAATTAATTAATTATTTAATTAATTAATTTTCCCGGGTATTACAGTGTCATTGTTCCTGATTCGAGCCCTCGCCTAGGCGAAAGGAGCTCGCCTGAGCGAGGGAAACCTCTCGCCTGAGCGAGGCCCTTCTGCCTAAGCGAGGGGCTGAGCGAGAAGTAGGTTTGCTCTTTGTTTTCTTTGTTTTTGGATATTGATCATATGTTTGGATTGATTATGCCTTTTAAAGTATGATTTGCGTGACTTTGTGTGAATATGATGAATTATGGTTTGTGGCTTATGAGTTTAACATGAATTGAAGATGATGAATTGGGTATGAATTTGATATGAGATATGGAATGGTTCATGGGTGAGCAGATGATGAATTTGGGTATGATCTTGGTATGTGATTTAAATGAAATGGTTGGTTGTGAATGTGGCATGGTAAGGAGATGAGTTAAAATTCGATATTCATGGATGGAGTATGAGGAATTGGTATGGGTTGACCTGGAATATAAAGGAGGTTGATTATAAAAGGGTTGACATGAGATGTATATGCATGATGAATATATTACTTGGTTGTTTGAATACGTTTGGTATGTAGTCAGTACGTAATTCCTTGAAATCTCTAGGTGAGATTTCAGGGTTGTGCTTTAGTGGTCGAGACGTAATTCCATGACCCCTGTTAGTGGGAGTTCATGGTGGTGCCCCATCTATATAATTTGGCAAGGATTCAAGGTAAGGTTGCATCCTGACACTCTAAGGAGTTAGTTAGTCTCACTTAGAGCGGGTCGACTCTTGTAGTGAGAGTAGCAGGAGGCCTGAAACTTAGTGTATTGTTTGGAAGGTCATGATATGCTTGGGTGATGTATGTATAATTGACTGGGAAAGTGTATCTGATTGCATGATCAAACTTTTTTTTTGCTCTAGCTTACCCTTCTGTTTGTTGTATGTTTTGTTTGGTGTGGTTTTCTCTTTTTGCGATGATCATCAACTTGTTGATGTAAGCAGATGTGAGAATCCTCGTGGTCAAGAGGGAAATGGTGATTCCGCTGCATAGTCTATCCGAGTTGGATCTTGCTGATTTGAGCTTTCTTTTAGGGCTAAGGCCCGTGTATTGTTTTGCCCTAGGACTTTATTTTGAATACTGTCTATTTTTTTTACTCCTCTTGGGTTATAGGCATTGTAGTGAGCCTAAGTATTTTCTTTTAAGTATCTTGGATAATTGTAAGGAGTGACTTATACTCCGCAACTTGGCTCTTTACATTATCCGATGTAAGATTTCATTTAATTATATTATTATTTAAATGGGGTGTTACAAAGATAAGTTGAAATCAACCTATGAAATCAATAGAGGTATTCTTTAAACCCTAAATCTTTTCTTCTGTAATTGTAAGTTTGGTTTGTTTTAGTGTTAAATTAATCCTTTTTTAGAGAAATTAACAACTGACTGTAGGATCTTTTGATTCAAACAAGTATAAAAGTATTTGGTGCAATCTTCTCTTTCCTTACTTTTTGATCATCTATTATTATTATTATTATAAAGGAAAGGACTTTAATTGAACGTTGTTATTTAAAAAAGGGAATTTTTAAAAAAAATACACTTTTTATTAAGAAATCAATTCACCCTCAAGATTTTGTCCAAATACAAATATTTCGTTGCGCAATTCTAAAAAATCCCTTATGTAGAGTGAGTTCAAGACTCATTGAATTTGCCTAGTGAATTTGTTCTCTAAAGACCCATCAAATATGATATTAAATAAAATGTTAACAAATTTGTAATTAGTATGACTCACAATATAATGGTAAATATGATAAAGTTAAACATATTAAGGTGGAAAAATGTTTTATCAAATAAAATCTATATAGAAGCTTTATTTGCACTTTATATGTCTTTCCTGAAAATCAACTTGTATACATATACTTACTAAGAGGTTAAACAACAATATTTTTAAGAGAATTATTCCAATATGATGATGAAAAACTTTTATTCATTAATAAAAATGACAAAGTGAGTTAAAAGTAACGGGTTGATCACATTCACCACACCTTCGAGTTGGTTCATATTAAAAAATAAAATGCAAGCTAATTATAATAAAATAAAATCTAGTACACTTATGATCTAATGTACTTGACTTGAACTCGCAGTAAGTCAAATGGACACTTATAGTCCCCTAAATTCAATAAAAGAAATCCAAATTTGGTTTGTATTTTTTGTATCACTTAACATTTTTTTCAGAACAATAACAAAATTATATAGCAATAATTGTATACATAAAATGATCTATAATAGAATCTTCACACTAATCACAAAATTCAAATCGACAATTTTTAAAAGTATGATGATGGAAAAGCTCCTCATTGGGTCACGAAAGTTATGGTACGTGTAACATCCCGTCAGGATATTACTAATTTAAATAAAATAAAGAAAATAACTAATAAAGTCACATTTAATAATAACACTTTTCCCAAAAACGCGGGAAATTTAAACTTTCATAAATGTAAATAATGATTCATAATTACCAAAGTGTCATAATCCAAAATAAACGTCTCAAATGAGTTTACAATTCATTTCCAATAGTAGAAAATACAAGTAAGATAAAACACCCCAGATATCCTATCTCCGCAGCTAAGCGTCACCAGCTCCACTTGCATTAACATCCGCTGCTCACGTGTACCGCGCACACGATCATCGCCAAACACAAGCAGATAGGGTGAGCTTAATAAAATTAACATACAAAACATGAATATATAAATCTCATTAAATATTTTTACATGCCACCACTCAATAAAATCTCTTACTTTATTCCGTATCATTTGGCCACAACCAAATCATTCGTGTTCTACCACTTTTAGTGATTACCCCAAGGTAATTTGCTGCCAAACCTATCGGCCACAACCGATAGAGCACGTGCGGGAACCAATGCTACGGATCATACACCGCAACGCCAGGTGGAGTTCCCATTTACGAACATAGTTCGTAATGTCCCAAGACTACCAAACTCGTCAGCGATTTACTAAGGAGGGCAATCTATCTGGACCCATCCGTACTGGCCACAACCAGCACACTCACATCGACAACACTCGCCAACCCGAGCTCAACTCAAGGGTTCCTCGTGTTCATCCGTCATCCCGAGCTCAACTCGAGGGATGTCATTCCGAGCTCAACTCGAGGAATGTACGTACTTAACCCCTATCCCGAGCTCAACTCAAGGGATACATTCCGAGCTCAACTCAAGGAACCCAGTAATCTTACCTTCGAAGCATCACCAAAAGCCTTGTAGATCACGCCTATAAAGTCCAACCAGTAGGACTTACAGCAGCCAAATCGCTAGGCGCTACAGCCACGTACCGCTAGGCGCTACAGCCACCCCTATTTTGCCATTCCACTAGAATTTCCCTCAACTTTTCATATTCAAGCCAAAGCCAAAAAAATATCAAAAATAAAGTTTAATGTGAGTCCTCCAAGACTTGAACCCATAACCATGCAATTGCCAAATCAATATCAAACCATCATGCCAAATTCATGTTTCATGCTAACATTCATCATCCAATTAACATATTATTTCACAGCATGATTATCATATATTTAAAATAATAACAAATAATAACACAAAATTGGCATACATAGGACTCGAACCCAAGTCCTCTCACGCATTTAAGTACTCTCAACCACTTGAGCTAGTACTTCTCCATGTCATACTTTTCATAATTTAATGTCATCAATGATTTTTCCACCCGCATTTATTATTTATTTATTTATTTAATTAATTAAATTCCACGGGTCTTACGGTACGCAAAAAAAAGAGACATAGGAAAAAAATGTGGGCTTTCTATTCTCTTTGGCAAGTAACTAGTAAGACCATATATCGTTTCCAAAGAAACTAATGAAATAACTACATTAGACTAAAGAATATTTTCATAGTTTGAGATTTTGTGCAAGAAAGTAAATTTGCGCATAAACAAGTAAAGATGAACTATGGTAGTTAAAACCACTTTGATGATGGGAAAGACGAGAAATGATATGGAATTTAATATTGGAGTTAGATTTCATTGACTTTACTCTCATGTATAAAAACTCACATCCTCTCCATGGATATACTAATGTCAACCCACAAGTGTACTCAAGTCCTAATCTTTGTAGAATGAGCCTAGGTTTCCTTACTAAGAGTCAATCCCTTGAACTCTTAACAAAATAAACTCGCTTTATGAACTAGGGTTTAAGACAACCAATGAGTCAAGCTCCATTCCTAGACATAAGCTCCATTACGTATCTTGTTTTATTTCTAAATTTTAAAAGATATTTTGCAACACCTACTACAAAAAATTTTGTTTAATGTGGTGGTTTTAATATAACGATTCTCATAAACTACCATAATTTGCTTTATATTATGGTAGTCTTGTAACTGCCATAATTTACATTCAAAATATGGCATTTATGAGTGTCATCTAATAGCACGCATTTTTCCTTCTACTTTTTGTTCCCTCCATTCCAATACTTTTTTTTCTAATTAATAAAATTTCCCTCTTAATTGAAAATCAATTTCCAAATACTATTTCTCTAAGAAAAAGAACGTCAATTTCAAACCTTCTTATTCACAAAAGCTTGTGTTTCTCCTACATTTCAACCCTTCTCTCCCTCGTTTTGAATACCTAGTCATTTACAAAACCCTTGTGCCTCATTTCAAGAATCGTTAATGGTCGAGTCGTTGAGCCTTCAAGCATCATCCTACAAGCGTTGTCGAGGCTTCTAGAGTCGACTAACAATTAAAGCCACATGTTGTCTATATGATTTATTGTGTCAAGCCCCAACTGAACCCATAACACCCTAGGTCCTCAAATCGAAAAGGTAAAACCCTAATTGTGGGTCTGAAACTCGAATGGTATATTTTTGTATGTTAATATTTCGTGTTTCCTAATGCAAAACGAATTTCATTTATGCCGTTAGTAAGGGATTGGGATATCAATGGGAAAGGTTGCTTGAGATAAGTGGTTGTGATTAGTGCTCGTCTCATTGTGGAGCATTATTAAATCTAGGGATGTTACATGTGGTTTAAGCTTGGGAGAATATACTACTCTAGCACTTGCTGGGTCTTTTAGGTAAGTGACCCAACCATGGGTCTTTTGAATGTGAATAATTGGCCTAAGGTTTGATGTTTGCTTCGAATGTCATCAGTATCTTGCAATGAAATTATTGTTTGTAGTTTGTGAAAAAAGTATATAAGAAAATGAATATTGTTAACCCTTGTAGTTTTGAACATGAGTCATGTGACTAAAATGTTCTTTGAGTGGTTTTACTTGAGGTGCAACTTTCTAGAAATTGACATGTTATTTACCCCATTTATTTAATTTAATTTTAAGCTTTGAAGATGGATTGAAATTGGTCAAACTGAGGGGTGAGGCCATGTAGGTAAGCAATGTTTGGTAGTTGGTTTGGCTTTCTATGTCACTTCAACTTGTTTTCATTCTAATTGGTATATCTTGGTAAATAAATTTGTTCTTTTTCCAGGATGATGTTAATGTTACTAAAAGTGCAATGATTAGTGTGATAGGACTGGACTCGGAGAGGGTCCAACAATCAGGAAGTTTCTAAAGCTTAGAAGGTTTTATTTGCCAACACTAATGAACCAAGCATCAAGTTATGGGTGATCAAGCCAAGCAAGCATTAAGCAAGAAAACAAGAATACTAGCATTTAATGGAAGAGGCATACATCACTAATGTAGATTTGACATTTTACTTCGCCTTATAGGCCTCGGTTGTAGTTGAATCGAAGCCTATAAGGAGGCGGTGGCATTTTCTGAACTGGTGCAGTAAATGGACTTTTGGCCATGGTTACAACTGAACTGAAGCATATAAGGCAGCATCAACTTTCAAATTTTCAAAAATGGCTTTTGGCCTCGGTTATTAACTGAACCAAGGCCATAAAGGCAGCATCAGCTTTCAAATTTTCAAACATGCCACCAGCATCAGGCTTTTGGCCTCGGGTCTTTAAGGACTGAGGTAATAAATGGGCTTTTGGCCTCGGTTATTAACTGAACTGAGGCCATAAAGTCTGTTAAAATTCCCAATTCGCGAGCCCTAATCACTATTCATCGTCTCCCCAACTCTCTTTTCTTTGCGCGAATTTCTCTCTCTCTCTCGAGGACGACGACCTCTACTTCTGCGAACTCCTCTACGGCCACTGCTTCGGTTCGCGACCTCCCTCTTCTTCGTTCATGACAGCAGCATAAGCGAGGGTGGTGACCGGCGACGTCTACTTTGCAACATGGTGGTTCGTCAGGGCAGCCTGGTTTCACAACGCAGACAACCTCTGGTTTGGGTTTTGTAGGTCTCGCTTCGTGTTATAGCTTCTGATTCTGGTTTCATCTGCAGGTAAAGAATTCGTAGCGGTTGTTGCGTCTTCTCGTGACGGTGGAGGCCACAGTGGCTCAGGTGCGATGTGTAGTGTTCTTCACACGAGATTTTCGTACCTACATTTCGCTGGTTTTGGCTTTTTGCAGGTGGTGCACATTGTTCCTGGCGATTTTGGTTGTGTGTTTACGGTGGTCGCCAATATGGTTGCCGCTGATTTCGACGGTGGTGTCACAGTGACAAAAGGAACAAGTGGGGCTATGTTGCTCTATGGCTTCGGTTCTAGAGGCCCGAGGCAGAAAAATGAATCTATGGCTTCGGTTCTAGAGACCCGAGGCCAAAAGCCACCTCTTTTGGCCTCGCCCCAATATGCCTCGGTTCTGGAACCGAGGCAAAATACAAAAAACAACCGGAGCCAAAAACCCTTATTGCACTAGTGCATATATTTGAAAACAATCAAAGATACATAAGAGTTCAGTGGTTACATATCTACCCTCAACAAAATGGGTTTAGCAAGCTTATAGATTTTAAATAGGAGAAGATGGAGATATAAAGAGGAAGAAGATATTGCTCTCCAAGAGTGAAAAATCGCATATCCAACAACCAAAGATGGTTTTCCTTCAATCAATTAAGAAGAAAAAGGGCAAAATTTCCACATCAGCATAAGTGGCGTCCGACGATCTCCTGGTGCGCCCAACATTGTAGTGTGACCGTCTGACGTTGGCGAACCTTATAACGTGAAGGTGTTCTTTAACTTGCTAGCACCCAACGCTCTGTACGTACCACCTAACGCCAATTGATCTTCTAAAGGACCTTATTCTCTAACTTTGTGGCATTGGATGTGGATTTTGTGGCACACAACGCCATTGTTCTTCATGATCTCACATTTTAGTTGTTCTTCTTGCTTTGTCCATTCATTATTAAGTTAGTAAATTTCATAATGTTAGTTTGTGTTTTTCTAGAACATACTAGTGAGTGGTGAACTTAAAGGCATTATGGTATTGAAGTGGAGAGAAAGTCACCATTTAAAAATTGGCATGAATTAAGGGAATGTATGAGAAGAAAATTTGTACCATCCTCTTTTAAGAAAAATTAAGGCTTAAGTGAGAAATAAGAGAACTTGCGGAGAACTTGTGGAGAGAAGCAAATAATTTATAGAAGTTGAGAAATAATTCACCCATTGAGAAATAATTTAGGGAAGAAGTATAAGAGCTTTTGAGAGAGTGTATGAGTGTCCTAAGACGAAAAGAAGAACAACTAAACTAATGAAAAAATATTCCAAACTTACCAAAATGACTATCATTATCTGAAATGGATAATGATTTTTGACTCATTTTCTTTGACTCACTTTAATCCATCATTCTAATTACCCTTCAATTATCTATTTGATCTTTTGTAGTGATGTGATATGATAATCTAAGAGTAATTAGAGTGGTAAATTAAAAGTGTGTCAAAATAAGTTAAAATATCATTATGAAAAACTAAAACTGAACTTTCTTTAGTATTTCAAGAACTTTGAAAAGTTCAGCTTTAATTAGTGTTTCTGTTGCCATTTGACATTTTTCCATCATATGAACTCTATTATTTGGGTAACATAACTAGGTTTATAAGATAGTATTTAGAGTTTCTGATTTATACGTATCTATTACACGCTCAAGCTTTCTTACACCAAACCAGATACGTCTTCTAGGCCTAATGCATGAGTCCTTAGTTTTATAATTAGTGAGTGCCCATTTGTCAAACAGAATTAGAAATCATTGTGGAAAGGAAACATTTAAATTGTTTAAAAAGGAAGGCACTCAACTCAAGTCATACCAATGAATGCATGCATTAGTGATGAAGGATCAAAAAACTTAAAAGGGTAGAATAAGAATTTATACTCTAACTAAGATCTTTTATTGGATCTTAGTAATTACTAGAAATTTAGTTCTAGATTGTATGTAGAAAAACAGTTACTAAAAGCTTATTGCTCAATTGAAACAACAGTTTCAAAAGCTCACCTTTATTATAATGAAAAACTAAATGACTATTTATTCTCTAAGATGTCATTTCTATAATCTCATGAGTACATTATTAGAAATTTTCAGTTTAATTAATATTTTTTTTTAAATTTGTTATAAAATTTACAAATATTTTCTAAAAAAATTGTTGTAAAAATTATTTTGTACAAAATATTTTATAAAAAAATTAATAACAATTTATCACAAATTATTTTTTATAATAATTTATAAATATTTTCTAAAATAGAAAGTTCAAAACAAAATTCACATATTTTTTTAGTAGTGATAGCCTTAATAATTACTCGTTAAACTACTTTGTAACATTAAACTTATATTTAAATTCTATACACATGCAAAATTTCGTCGAACTATTGATAATCAAAATAGTTCAAGCAGATCGTTAGTAATAATTCATTTTTATAGAATTAAAAATATTTTATAAAAAGATATATTGTTTGAATAAAAACTTAAAAAAATTTGTATTATTTTATATATAGAAAATTTTAAATTTCACTTTAAATATAAGAATTTGAAATCGAATTAAACTAAAAGATGGTTGATTTGGTTGAAATTTTGATAACAAAATTTTAATACTTTGTTTTATCAATATGGACGATTGTCTCTTTTAGACTAAAGCCAATCATATTTATTGTGGTCAACATGAATTAAAAAAAAAAAATCTTGATAGACACTAATAAAGTAAAAGTTTAATTAAGAAAATCATATGAGTTTTGAATGAAAATTAACATCAATCTAGATTAGGATGACAACGAGGCGGAGTGGGTACAGGTATCATGATCCCTCCCCATTCCCATAATAGAAATTCATCCACATCCACATCTCCAAACCCAACGGGTATGCAACTTTTGACACATTCTCATCTCCACCGGATTAGGGGGTATATTCTTATACCGATACCCATTTTTTTACTGTTTCAAATATCAATTAAATAATTTTTATAAAAAATTTAAAAATCACATCAAAGGAATCATGATACTATCAAAATATTCAATATTAAAATAAGATACTCTTTTTTCTTTTCATGATCTCAAATATTAAGAAAAATATTATAATAGTATAAATCTCAAATTAAAGTATCAAATAACAACTAGAGAAAATTCAAATAATTATATAAAAGTTAAACACACTACAACAAAAATCGCTTTAAGCAACAACACAAAATTATGAGTTAAACCACGAAAACCGTGAGTTAAAGTTTAAACAACATTTTTTTAAGCGTAGTCTAGGTGAGCGTAGCTGTAAATAATAGGCTACAATTTTTAGTACGACAACAATTGTAAAATCATTGCTTAAAATAAAATCCCCATCAAATGCAACGATTTTGATGTACGTGTTTTTTAAAACTTCAAATTTTCAATACTGTGAGCTTTTGGCGTTTTCAGTCTAAAATCAAAATGAGGGAAGAAATTCAAATTTTTGCGTTTTTGGAACTAAGTTTTGTATTTTCAGTCAAAAAAGGAGGGAGGGAATGTTTCTAATCTAAAAGCTTTAATATTTAGTCTATTTTAGACCACATTTTTATGGATTAGCTCACACTTTTTACAACCAACATTTATATAAATGTTGCTTAAGATAGTTTTTAAGTCACATCTAAATAAATGTTGCCTTTACTACTAGACCACACTTTTATTTTCGTGATCTCGTTTAGCATTGTGTAAAGTCATTTTTGTTGTAGTGACAATTACACATTACTTAAAAAATAAAAATAACCAAAATATTTATTAATTTTACAAACGATTAGTGGTTTCATTTGCATTCGATCCACCTACACATAGAAAAAAAATGAAAAATTAGATATGATATAATAATTTAAATTGAAAATTTTAATTACTAGAATATAATGTACCTTCTTAATCATATTCATTTTCACTCATGAGAAAATCTTTTTCTTTTAATTTTTTAACATCTACAAACACCAAATGTAGAATATTAAATGAGAATTCATAAAAATACACTAATAATAAATATTAATAAATTTGAGTAACTTACCTAGATGGTTTAAGTTCCATATCCAACTTCTTGTACACATCAAAGCCTTTATAGTAATATGATGAAGTCGACTACGGTGAGAAGTTAATATTTGACCACCAGTACTAAAAGCAGATTCAGAAGCTACAATTGTTATTGGAATAGCTAAAACATCCCTTGCAATTGCTTGAAGGGTTGGAAACTTTAACCCATTTGTTTTCCACCATGATAGGATA
>Ga0099823_1003428_pt1 | contig 15003 bp, 5 predicted proteins | sample CowpearedBW_FD_76831 | JGI IMG/M metagenome (GOLD analysis project Ga0099823, IMG submission 76831) | Root nodule microbial communities of legume samples collected from California, USA - Cow pea red BW | ecosystem: Host-associated > Plants > Roots > Nodule | place: USA: California | collected...
ATGAAAATTGTGTATTATGTTAGAATACATAGACACTAAATAATAGAGCACTGTTTTTGAAAGTTGAACACCATAACACGCAATCTCTTTGGCGCCTTATATTTAAATGAAATAGACAACACCAATAATTTTTTTGTATATTTAATATTTCCCGTTATATAATCACGTGGGGTCCATTTCCTACAACCAAGGAATATAATATACTTTGTTATTATTGTCTCTTGGTCGGAATATACCTGATTTAGATTTCTTAATTAAGCATTGGATTTGAGTATTGCAAATGGAGATTACCTTTTTTATGTAAACCAATTTTTTTTTTCAAAAATATAACTACACAAATAAAATTTCAACTTCATTCACCTAAATAATTACTTTTATTGTTTATATATCAGAATTTAATTTCTAGAAGATTAAATTTTGATTTATAAATAGTAATTTTTCTTGAAGAATGGTTAGAATGATTTTTTTTTTCATACGAATGATTACCGTAACTCAAACCACAAAACTCGTTTATAAAATAAAATTTATATTCATTTTTATATTATGAATAAATTTTATCTTTATCCCAACAACAATAAAAAAAATTTGAAATTATTGATAGAAATAATACCAATTTTAAAGATAACAAAATTTGATTTTGAAAAAGGTAAAATGGAAAACTTGATGAAGAGTGGTGTAAACTATAGCACCAAAGGTGGTGGAGGAAGGTACATTGCAGCATCACCTACTGCTAAATAAAACAATGAGATGTGACAGATTTTGAAGGAATGATAGGCTAAAAGTTGTAGTTTTAATTTGTGACACGCCATCTCATCTGTAATCAAGTGCATATGCGTTGGCGTTGTGACCAAAACATGCCATGTATTATGTATCTAAATTTCTGGGATCTTCTCAAACAAACCTATCTAAGTTTTGAGAATGTTCCTAGAACATGCCAAATCTAAATTATAGTTTCTTTCTTCTTACTTACGATAAAAAAAAAAAAAGTTTAATTTCACATGACGATTAATTAAAGTTGTTAGATTTTAGTTATTCTTTTCTCTAAAATGTCTTTCTCATAAACAATAAAATTTCTGATGATGATGGTGTAACGAAAAGGACACATTAATTAAAGTTGAGGTATGTTCTACTAAATACTATTAAATAAGTAAAAGTAGAGTGTTATTTTCATTTACTTTCCAATTAGTTATATCAATATTTATATTTATAATAGACAAAAATATTAAGAAAACAAAATATCTTTAGTAAAATTATTTAAATAATATCTATTATTATACATAGTACATGACAAAGTTACCAATGCACATGATTTAAATAAATCGGAATAGTACTTGTAGTCAGCTCTTGTTATATTTTGAAAGGTAAGCATATCTCCGTTGATATGTTGTGTTCTTTGCAATAAAAAGCAGCACGGCTGCAACTATTTAATTTTCTTTTGTTTCATTTCTCTTTTAAGAATTGATTGTGGTTTTTATTCCACAAAAGAAGATTCTATGACGACTTATTATGATAGGTATAAGCCACATGTCATAATAAGTTAACTGGTGACATTTTTATAATAAAAGTAACAATTATTATGAATGGTAAAATAGAACATGTCATAATAAGTGACAATGACAAGAAAAAACTTATTAGAATATATATACTGGACCTGTCATAATAAATGGATGCGGTGGCAAAATTGAAATTGTGTTAAAAATATATTATGATGACAAATTTTGGAATACTTGTCATAGAATATCTAAATCTCTAATTTTTTTTCTCATTTTTCTTTCTCGTCTCCTTTCTTTCTCAAGCAATCCACATTCCATGCATCCTCAAATAGTTCCTCCCACACACCAGACGCCACATGCGTTGTCGTCGCCACCCCTCCCAACAACGTTTTTTTTGGACCGTTTGCCGACTATGCCATTTGCCCTCTTTGTTGTGTCGCTCCATGCTGTTTGCCCTCTTTCCCATTTCACTCTGTGCTGCGCCGTTTGCCCTCTTTATCTTGCCACTCGGCACCGCACCGTGAGAATACATGGGAGTCGTTGCCACATTGGTGATTCTTCCACAGTTTGAACATGTTTTTGCTTTTTCCCTATTTAGTTGCCTGCACATGTCTAGATAAATGTATTATAAAATATTTTAGTAAATACGAATAATATTAACAGGGAAAACTTATAATTTTAATTAGATAATTATTGGAAACGAATTTAGAGACCAATTTATTTAGTAATTAAAATCTTGGTAGTTAATGTTAGTGACCAATTTAGAGACCAATTCACTATAATGCTCAATTTAGAAAACTATTTTAGTTACCAATAATTTTTAATTTGTACATTAATTTTTAAATTGGTCACTATATTGTCTATTTATTTTTGGTCAACTAAAATTAGTCACTATTTAGATTTTTTTTTTTGTGGTGTAAAATTTATCAAAACAAAATTGAAAACCCTCTTGTCTAACTTTCACCAAGATAAAATTATTAACTTTCTCATGACATACAACTACCTAATTTTGATAAGCACTCGAAAGATATACTGAATTATGGTGACAATAATCAAATGAACTCTTTATTTTTATAGTAGTTGATGATTGTTTCACAACAACCATTTCTCAGCAAGTGCACTAGTGAGTAGTAGTATCAACAAGTGTCATATCCATAGGAATTTAGCAATTATATTGATAGTTAGTTTTTGGCTTTTTTTTGGTTTGTGATGAAAAGTGCATGTAAAAAATAGATAGTAGAAGTTAGATTGAGTAGACTAAGGATTATGAATTGATTTCATCTCATCTTCTACTATTACACCACTATCATCTTGTTTACTTAGTATGAAAATCATTCAATGTCTCTTTCTATATAGATCTAAGTTTATCCATGAATCACTAGAATCTAAGGACTTCAAACATAGTGTGATTCCTCAACTCCTGATGGAATGAATCCTTACTTTAATGTGCAAGACTTTTTCCTCCAGCATTCCCTCTAGTATGTAATGGAGCATCTAGTACATGTATGATGATTGATTGGACTTCACATTAAGAACATCTTATTTTATTTTACTGCTACATTTTTTAGCCTCACTCAATGCTTCTAATGAGGACCTAAGGTCTTTATTTATAGAATTGTTTGGGCGGTGCTCAGTCCAACTTTTGCGTTCAGCCATGCATCGTCTTAAGTGCTAAGCATATTCTTTTATGCCTCAATCATGCATCGTCTTAAGTGATATGCACATTCTCTTGTGCCTTAGCCATTCACCGCCTTAAGTTCTAAGCACATTCTCTAGTAGCTTAGTTATACACCACTTTAAGTGTTGCACACCATTTTGTTGTGGCTCAACTCCAAAAGTCATATTCTTGATTTTTCCTTAATCGCTTTACTGGAACTCAACCATGAATATATATATTATGAAATACATGTGTTTTGAAAAGTACCTTGTAAATTATTTTTCACATTTCAAAATGTACTAAGGAAATATATTTTTGTTTTCTTAACATCATTAAAACTAATATATCTATTTTTTTTTTCAGTTTTAAAAAAGTACTTTCCAAATACCAAACAAAAGAATATTTTGAAAATATTTTACAAATATTAAAACCAAAAACAAATATTTTGAAGTAACGATTGTATTGCATTAGTTCATGACGGTAGTTCAGGAATTAAAAAGGAAAAGAAAGAAGTCAATGTACCCAATATCTTTTGATTCATTGTTTTTCTTGTACAATAAAATTCAATATCAGAATCTAGTAAAATTCTAATACGTTTAGACAAGAAAAAAAAGAGAGAGAGAGAGAGAGAGAGAGAGAGAGAGAGAGAGAGTTTATAGAACATTTCTACATAATGGTATTAAGGGTATACAAAGGAGTGTATATAGAAACGCAGTATGTAAGCGAAGCCCATAAGCTTTATTGTGATATTTGGCTAGCAGCTTCTTCCTGCAGCTCCATACATTTTTTCTTGTACCACCATGTAGAGAGAATTTCCATTTTGTCCTTCTAGATTGTGATACTTAGAACCCAAAAGTGATTCCTGAATTATCCAGAAGTCCTTTTTTTTTTTCATAATATAAATTGCATAATCTGAAAGTTAAAATTGACTTTTGAATTATACAATCTGAAAATCAAATAATTTTTGTATTATATAATTTGAAAGTTAAATTTTTCTTGATCCTCTCCAACTTTTAAAATTTAATTTTGATTTTCCAATTACATAGTTTAAAATTCACTAAAATTTTCCATTTTTTTTAGAAAAAATAACTTCCAAATTATATAATCTAAAAAGGATAAAATGGAAAATTTCTATAGGAGATGCAGAAAGAAATATATGGAGGTGCCGGAAGAAGCTAGTTCTCTAGGTTCATACGTAGGGCCGAGCCCATGGTGGGACACAAACAGTTTTTATGTGTGTGTGATTTTATTTAGTGATTATGAATTTTTTTATATGGTACTGTATGGATAAGGCGAGTTTTCCCTAAATAGTTTGGAAAATAAATTTTTAACAATTAAATTTTGACAATTTTTTTTTATAATCTGATATAATATCTTTTAAGTTATTTTTTATTTTTTATTTTTTTATATTCTAAAATTACTTAAAGAAATGTCACTTGTAAGAAAAATTTATTAAAATATTATTATCCAGATAATTTTAATTTTCCTATGTGGACTAGATGAACATGTAATTTTTGTATTCTGTTTAAAGGAGACATTTGGTATCTATTTTAAAAAGTCTGTAATTTTAGTTTAATCTTGATTATCTATATTTATTTGTTATATTGTAATTACCTATAATAATATTTTTTATAATACCTTAAGTTAATATAGTAGGTTTAAGATATCTAAAACCCTAAAAGTTTATAGATAAAGTGCAATTTAAAAGAAGTGTGTGTGCCTAAAACAATGTGAAACACCACATATGGTTTTCCATTTTTAGGTTAATATTGGAGTTTTAAGCATTGGGTATGAGTCATGTTTGTGATGTTAGAATCCATTGATCCCTAATTCTTGGTGACAAGGAAGGCACATAGATGCATAGATTCAACATTTGCAACTGAAATTTATATTTTGGGAGAAAAGAAAGATTGAGCATCATGATTTGAGCCCACACTACTTAGCATACCCTTTTCACTGTTTCTGCAACTTTTCTCACAACTGTCACACTTCATCATCACTATTCTTACATATGAAGGATGTGATATATTCAGTTACATTCCTTTTTCTTTTTCTTTCTGTACCTTTTATTCTCAAAATGAATATTATCATTAACTTCTTTAATATTTTCTTAATAAATCTCTATAATTCAGCACAACTTGATATGCATAATTTATGGAGTTATCTAAATAGATTCTCTAAATGATATTATTAATTTGTATATAAATAAATTTTAGTTCATGAAATCTTTTTTTTAAGGTACACTTTCTTCAAACAATAAGAGTCTAGTTTCTGAAGAAAGTGTTAATTCAGAGAATCTCAAGTCTCTTTAGGTAGAAATTCATCAATTAAAAACTTTAAATTTTAGTTGATGTGTTTGAATTTGATACCGACATAAAATTCATGAAAATTGAAGCAAAAGGACATTGAGTATCTGGCCAACAAAAAGGACATAAAAAGTTAGAAAGAAAAGAGGCTGAATATCAATAATTAATTAACTTTGTGGGATTTGGTTGTTTACTTCCATTCCAAGGTAGTTTTCTTCAGCTTTGGGCGGTTTGTCCTTATCTATTCATTCCAAAACAGAAAACTTTGGTGGAACACTTAATGTCAGAGGAAAACAAACTTGTGTTTTCCCAGGTTATGTTCTATAATTACTTCAAACTTATAAAACATGGTTGCATTTGCAAAATATAGTGTTGAAAATTCTTGACAATTCTCTAAACAATGTAATTAACTAAGCTTTGCCCACATGATGTTAATTTTTTATCCATAACTAGAAGAAAAGAAGAAAATATTAGATTCTACACCAATGGGAATTACAAAAGAGACTTTTGAAAACACAAGATTTATGTGTCCACCTAACAATTTATATTCATTAGCATAAATGTAGAAATTTGCATTGATTGATTAGAATGATCAGACTATTTAGTGAAAATTTTGAAGTAATTGAGTACACGATTAAAGTTTCAATTTTGGGGTGGTTTATCATCTTTTGGCTTATTATGATATAGTTTATGTGATTGTTGTATATTGGTAATGGCTAAATGTGGTATTATTTGTACACTCTAGTATTCATGTTATTAGATTCCATTCATTGTTATTTGTATCTTTGGTTTGGTTTACATCAAAAGTCTTGTGAAATTAGTTCTTTATATTGTCTTTACGTGTCTTCGTAGCTTCATATTTTGCAGGATAAATGCTGTTATTGGGAGAGGGCGTTTAAGCTTTGTATTCAAAGCATAGTCATAAAGGATGCTTGTTACTTGTAATCTTTGTTTCTATTCTTTTGTGATGATTGTGAGATACTATTCTATGTGGAGAATGATGAAGGAAAGTCATAACATTTTATTTTATTTTTATTTATTTTATTATTATTGTTTATGGGTTGAGGTAATCCAATTACCTCCTATTAATATATGTGTTCTTGCTGATAAAAAAAACAATTAAACAATATACATTTCTAAACTTATACATATTACAAATGAAAGAAAATAAAAATTCTATATATTTATATAAAAAAAAGTTATATATATTACTATATCGGCCTATATAAGTTTATTTTAATTTATTTATAAAAATCTTATTTTTGTAGAAGTACTTTTAAAAAAGTTTTTCAAACCATCATAACTTAAAGGGTTGAAACTAGGGTTACTTGATTATTCTTACAATTTACAAAAGGAACGTTTTAACTTATACATGAAGTAACTTCAGTTTATATAAAAGAAAAAAAATAATGTTTCAAAAAGTATTTTCTCATTAATCTATTCAAAGATACCCTTAATAAACAAAGAAAGTGGTTTAAAGTACAGCCATCAGAAAAGGAGAAGACATATATTAAATGTTACTTAGTCTAAATCAAAACCAGAATTTAAATTAGGGTTCTTAGATGTTCAGTTCATGCACCGTGATGGCGTCTTATGAAAAAGACAAGGCAGAAGATTACTTTTGAGTGAATTTTGTGCACCAAAGTCTTTTCCATGGCGAAAAGGAAAAACAAAATTTGATTGGAGAATGATAGGCTCATAACTTTTGCAGCATGTAATAAACTACTTTAGGCCACAAATATGTCATTGCTTTTATTATAGCCAAAGTGTGAAGATGGTACACTCCATATCACACTTTCTGACCTACTCATATTCTCACTTCGACTCTAAACACTTTTGTATATTCATAACTCTTTTTCTTAATGTATATTAGTTAACTTTATGTAATATCTTATTCTAAAAGTCGTGTTTACTGTGAATATCTCATTTAATTTTTAAAAAATTGTCATTAATAAAGTTAATAATGTTTCGGATTGAATAATCACTACCGAAAAAACTCATATTCTACCAATTTTTTGTTTTTAATTTCTTTTTAGAAAATACTTACAAATTATGTTATGAAGAAAAATTTACAAGAAATTATTACCAATTTTTTTTAAAATATTTCGTATAAAACACTTTTAACAAAAAAAAATTTAAAAATATTTGCAAATTTTAAAATTTTGTAGAAAATAATTATTTAAGAAGAAATTAACTGCAAATTAAATTTTTTAGAAAAAATGATAAAAATAAGTCTTGCAATTTTTTTTAATAAATTTGTAAAAAGAGAAAAATCTCATATAATATAAAAATTATAGAAGTGAATGGGGTGAAAAAAATATATAAGGTCTTATATTTAAAAATTATAATTTTATAATAGTGATTATAACTGTAAATATTTTTCTTTTTAAAAAAAATTAAGTATGACCGTGAATTATTACATTTCAATTAGATTAACACCGTCCAATTCATGTGTTATCACATAAACCACATCTTGCAAAAAGAAAAGGACAAAATTGTGAGAAATCAAACTAAACTCATGTTTAAAAAATACAAAGCAAATCCCTACAAAAATACAAAACTATCTCAATATAGTGTGAAAATATATTGAGATAAATATGTGCTTAGTATAACGTTAAATATATAATTTCTTACAAAAAAAAAATCATTTCTAGTCTCATTTATTTTTTTATAGTTAACATTAAAGTTCCTAGGAAACTAAATTCTTTGTTCCATTTTCTTGGTCATTTTTAGTTCTCCCAAGAGCTCATACTGATAGAGACATAGGAAAGAAATTAAAAATAGACAACAAAAACTATAGTGATTAAAACAATAAATCTGAATTTTACAAGGATGATTATATACATATGTCATCTAATAACTAATAACCGTATTTAAAATTTTTTAATTTCGAGTCAACTATATGCTACACAATAAATTTGTCTAAAATACGTGGCAATAAAATTTTCATTTTCTACTAAACATAGATGAAGTGAAAATGAAAGCAATTGTTTGAATAAGAGAGTGCATAAGTTATAATATTGTATGTAGATATAGATGATTGCGACTGAAACGTTACTAAAAACTATTCCAATAATGTGTCAGTTGCCACAATTGCAAGTTGCAAATGAGAAAAACAAAAAATAATTGAGATGAAAAAGTGGCACCCACTTGCATATAAAGAGACCAATCTGGCTTTATTTGTTTTTTTCTCAAATTTTTCTTACTGCCAATTAGGTATGTTAGGTTTACACTCTCTTTGTCGGTTCTACTTTTGTGTAGTTTCATGCATCATAGGAGTTGGGTAAGATTTTCAGCACAAATGTAAATATAGTTTACACACAAAAGGAAAAGAACTCATCAATCACTTGCTGTTAATACTTTCGCAAACTTAGGTCCACACAATTTTTATGTACCAACACTACTTATTATTTTATTTAATGAAATCTACTTTATGTATAATAACTTATTTATGTACTTCTTTTTGTTTAAATATGCTGATAAACAATCTCGATAGACATGCTTCAAAAGAAAATTGTTTATTTATCAAGATGGACATTTTTTTTAAAGGTATGAAATGAAAAGTGTTAGGATTACATAGAACCATACTTGTTTTATCGGAAAGAACAAACACCAATGAGACTTGAATCCAATCACATAAGATATTGACATCATTCTCAATCTTATGGATCTTTATTTTTATATAGCGCTCTATTTTCTTATTTTTAATCAATGTGAGACTTAGACTCATACTTAGATTCCTAACAAAAAGTTTATCGGTGTATATTAATAAAAATAAATGATACAAAAGAAATTTTAGCATAAAAGTGTTGTGAAAAGATTGAAGATGGCTTATATATAATTAACCATGGCATTCCACTAATGTAACTGTTGAAGACTGTTTAGACTCAAATTAACTAGTTTATCAACACGTAATTATATTCTTCAAAGATATGAGAAGTACAAAGTGTTAAAAAAATAGAATGTCGTTCATTGTGAAAAGTCTATAAATTAAATTTTGAATCACGTTTCAATTAACCAATTAAAGAATTTTCCAACCTAGTTTGTTTAATTTGTTATAGAGCAATAACATTTGAAATAACTTTATAAATAAATTAATACTAGTTATTATTTTTGTATTAAACTTCACCTTGATGAGATCACAAATTTGAATATATTTATTATTTTTGTGTTTTGTGCTTGCTTTAGTGTAGTTATTCTTATATGTGTAGATTCAGTTATATATGATGAATTTAAAACTCAATAAGTTATCCAAGTCATTAAAATTAAACACATACTTTTAAAAAGCTTAAAAAGTGTCATTACAACATATAAGAAATAGTGAAAAATATTCTAGATAATAACGTAAAATGTACTATTATTATAAACTGTTGAGTTAATATTTAAGATGTTACGTAAAATATAGTTTTATAAATATGTTGAGTTAATACATAAGATGTTTTTCATCAGTAAGGCGCTTTATTTTTCTCACTTTTTTCTTTCTTATCTTTCTTCCTTTCTTTATTTTTATTTTGCCATTTCTTTTTCTCTATTATTTTTCATTGACTTTCCTCTAAATTCTTTTCTACAATTTGATTACCTCACAGTGACCAGAGAGTTAAGAATTATTTCTAATCAATTAAATTTTCAAACGAATTAATAGTTTCTATTTATTTTAAAGATTATTATTCTCTTACATTTCTTATGATTTTGTCATCAATTTTGGTAGGTTAGTTGGAAAAATTGATAATTTCAACTTGGTTAAGTTAATACTGAATTTTATTTATGTATGCATACTTTTCTCTAAGTCTCCATATTTTGAGTTTTTCTCCTTTTTGGACTGAAACTTTTTTTTGGGATAAAATATTATAATTAAGGGAATCTATTTATATTTTTTTATATATACAATCTTTGGATAGATGATTTGGATGTAATGGTGATGTGTTCATAATATTTTTAGTTTTATGCAATGTTTATTGTTTCAAAATATTTTAGATATTTGAGTTTGAGATGACATCACCACAAAAATTATTGATTTTATTGACATAATTTTACCAATGAAAATAAATATGTCACTACATCAAATTTATCAACGAATTTTTAAATTTTAATTATTGACAAATTTAATTTCATCAATAAAGTTTGTCGGTGTCAATAATACAAATTTTCATGAACAACGATTTTTTTTGTCAGTTAAATTTATCAGTAATTACACCTCTTAAAATTCATCGGTAATTGAAAATTCATATTACCGACGGATTTGTACGTTGGTAAATCTTTTAGTAAAAAGAGTGGAAAAATTCTCGTCCAAATATGATGAGATAGATATGATAAATTAAGTTGGTGGTGAAACAAAGAAGAGACAAAGAAGAAGAACAAGAGAAAGAAGACACATGGGAAGCAGTAGAAAGAGTAGGAGGTAGAGGAAGAGATGTCAGAGGCACAACGACAACATGGTGGTGGCAACACAGTGGTGGTGCGGCAACACCATGGTGTTGATGCGTTGAGAGTGGAAAAGCAAAAAGAGAAAAGAGAAGAAAGAAGAAAAAATGAGAGAAGGAACTAGAGAAGAAGGAGGAGGTGAAGAATGAGTCGCTAGTGGCACTATTGGTAGCAACGAAAAGAAACGATGGTGACAGAGGCGACACCGACAACATAGAAAGAGGTGGAGGGGAGGAGGTATAGTAAGAAGAAGAAAAAATGAAAAGATAAAAACAACAAGGAGGGAGGAAGAAGAAAATTAACTAGATCGCAATATTTACCAACGAATTTACCGATATTCCGTTAGTAATTACCGATGAATTTTTGCATGAAGTTACCGACAAAGATAGAAAAATGCATGATATGTTTGGAAAGTTAAGACTTTACCTTTTGCTCGGACTTTCACATGGAGAGAGTGGTACAAAATAGAGTACCCATGAAAAGTTTGTACAACAAGAAAATCGAGATAACATGTATATTTTGTATGATATGTGGAGTAAAAGGGAGTCCATCGATCATTTATTTTTCAATTACAGGATAATCTAGCGCATATAGAACATGTGTGTTAAGTGGTTTGGGGTCAATCAAAAGACTAATAATCACTTTAATAAGTTTAGACTCTTGATACTTAATAGGGAAGGAAATAAAGCTTTGTGTTGAACGTGGATGACCATTATATGGAAAATATGAGGCATAGGAATAAAAATATTTTTAGGAATGAAAGAGTTGATATGGAGGAGATATTATCAGGTACACAATTAAAGGTTTGTGAATAGATGATGGATAAAGAGCCCAACTCGTACTCGGATTAGTGGCTTAACTCAATAATAACTTGTTTAACATCTAAAATGGGATAATTTTGGGATATAATTGGGAAAGATATAACAAATGATGAACAATGGATGTCATATAATGGGAGCAACAGTACCTATGTGAATTTCATGTTTTGTTTAGCTAGTCTTGTGATAACAATGTTTGTAAAAACATATTACGTACGTTGATGGTGTCGGTGGCTTTAACCTATAATGCAGGAAAATACAGTAATGTTCTTTAGGCACCCTATATTTAAAGAGATGGTGATCTAAAGAGGAACATAACTTCAGGACATGAATTAGATTCTAACTTATATGCACACTTGGTTGAAGATAAGAAGGAATGTGTTTGAAAAAAAAATAAAATCTCTATAACAAAGGTTCATAATGACAAAGGTTAATATTGCAATCTCAACTTCAATGTATATGTTAGATAAAATGTGAACAGTTAATGTATGAGTCAATCCCAATGTATAGACAGTAATGTTCTCTTTTTAATTTAAATTTATTCTTTGTTGATAAAAAAAATGCATGAAAGGATACATAAAACCTACTTAAATATTCTTTATCGATAACAAAAAAAACTTAAACAAGAGAATTATCTTTTGCACAAACGAATGACGCATAATGATAAACTATTTGACAATTAGGACAAGCCTGAATAAAGTGGGACAATGCTCGTTCCTATTGTTGTCACAACCGTGACCTAAAGATTCAAAAGTTTCTCGTCCACTATTGTTCAAACAAATGTTGGCAAACAAACTTCTTTGCTTTGATATCACGGAACAAAACATTCTTTCCCATTACTACTTTGTTATGATGCAGTTAATTTATTGAAGCATTTGTGCGTGCATATATAATTCTTCTCATAATTCTTTTTCTTCTTCAAACTTTTTCTTTCTTCATTTTTTAAAATATTTTCTTGGATGGGTGGGTGGTGGGGGTCTATGCATGCCCTAACGCTACAATCGAGGATTCTGTTGGGTCCATATTGTAAAGGTATGCAAATGGCTCTAAAGTTGTGACTTTTGGACTTCCTCAAACATGCTACTGGTACAAGATGATGAAGAAAGTTCTTACAAATGTGAGCAGTGAGAGCTCTTATCAAGTTATCAAAAGGCCATGCAATACTTCAATTTAGATCTCTTATTTATACAATTTAGGTTTCAAACATAAAATTCACCAATGGAAGTAAACTTACCTTACAAGCAGGTTTTGCGGGATTGAGTTAAATTTAGAGTTTACTTTTTAATATGATATCAAAGTTATGGGTTAAAGTTTATCATAGTGAAATTTGATGTTTTTTGGGTATATTGTTCCACTCATTATCATACTACCCATTAATGTCTAGTTTTATACATTATTTCAGCACGATAGGATGTGTTGGAAGTCTTACATCGACTAGAAATAAAGTTAATTTAGAGTATATAAGTGGATGCAAATCTTACTTTACATTTTAATTTTGTAGAGTTGAATTAAACGTAAAATCTTTTTCTTAATATTTTTTATCAAAAAAAATAAAATTAAATTAAAGAACATTTAAGAAGTGTTCCAACCTTATAAAAAAAGAAAATAACTTTACGTATTGATGCAGTATCTTAGCATCAAGGCTCCAAAAATCCAAAACCCAACCAAAAGAATTAGTCATCAGTCATTACTATGTTGTGATTTTCTTCTAATAACTCTCTCCTGCATCAAGGCTCCATTTCTTAACTACTACTAAAACAAGTTTGCACCTATTTTTCTTTGCATATTTTCATTCAGTGGTATAATAATTAAATACTAAATATAAAACTATGATCGATAGATATCGTTATCATCTTAAAATTGAAGTATAAACTTAACTCAATCTTACGATCATGTTAGACATATTTTTTGTTGGTTAAACCTAAATATATTTTTGAAGATTCCTAGGGTATCCTTGCCATCTTGTTTTGTCCTTTAGTTCCTTTTTCCAACTCAGCATCACATGCTTTGGTGTCAATATTTTTTGTTAACGTTTTGATTTGTGGGTTACACGCAATGCCACTACTGTTTTTCATTGAATGCTATACACTTTCTTTACCCTGGAAAGCTCGCATCACTCCAAAAGCTTCTTTTCGAAAAGAAAAATGAAAGAAGTTGGGAAAGTAGAAACACAAAGACAACATTAGTGGTTGTAGTCAAGAGCCATGGTATATTCTAAACCCACGACACTCACCTTTTTCTAATTAGGCCCTCTTCATCGGACATTCGTCGGATTTAATTTTCATGGTGCTGTGCTTTATAATGTCAAACATATTATCAATTTTTCATTCTGTTTCTTACTAGTTCCATCCGCTTTGCAAATTGTTTAAAATCAGTAACACAGTGGTTGTTATTCTTAATATGTATGAAACTCTTAAACTCTAAATTCTAAATTTGAGATGAAAAATTCACACCAATGAGGTATACTATAAAAAATGCTATTCATATATGAGACTTTAATTCAAAAACTTAAAACTCAATATTTTGTAAGGGGTTTTTTCTTATGTCATTAAATTTTCTTATTTCTACTCATCCTAGAACTTTCAACTCTTAAATTTTAACAAAGTATCACAATTTCTATAGAAAATAACAACTTACATTATATATGTTTTTTCATACTAAATGTCACACTATATAGAAAATAATATTAAATACGATGTTACGTGTTTTTCTTGCATCTGTGCAAATTAAAAGCTAAGAAACATTTTCCTTTTTCTTTCTCTTTCTCTGCATGACAATGAAAGTATTACTTCACTTCAAGCACAAGGACTGCCTTGTATATATTGTACATAATTAAATAAATAAATAAATAAAACATTGAAAGCTTCTTTGAAGATGGGTGTTTGATCACAATGTATGTTTATCGTCGTATGGAAAATATTGTTATATATATTTAATTCATATAAAAATAAGACAAATTTAAGAGGAAAATTAGAGAAAATAAAAGAAGAAAGGATGAAGATTAAATTTTCAAAAGATATATGAGAGAACATATTTATGTAAATAACATTATCATTAAGCTATACAATTGTCACATTAATCAAGATCTTGTCATAGTGACCCATATAATTGTTACACCAATGTTACTGATTTCACTTTGGAGTCACGATCGTGCTTCAGTCTTAGGTCTTGTATGAATCTATCTTTATTAGTGGGTTGTAATAGGAATTATAAAATTAATTAATGCAACTTGCAATAGCATGGAGCTTATATATACCAAGTTTCTGGAACCATTAATTATACACTATAGGAAAAAAACAATATATATA
>Ga0099823_1003432_pt1 | contig 14996 bp, 9 predicted proteins | sample CowpearedBW_FD_76831 | JGI IMG/M metagenome (GOLD analysis project Ga0099823, IMG submission 76831) | Root nodule microbial communities of legume samples collected from California, USA - Cow pea red BW | ecosystem: Host-associated > Plants > Roots > Nodule | place: USA: California | collected...
AAAAAAAAAACATATAAATTTACTTGTATATACATAGCCAATATTTTAACCTGACCTAAATTTTATTGGTTTGTTTCAAGCTACTTTAGTTTATATTATCGATAAACCTAACCAATTTGACTTGATCATAGTTAATTGGTTCGAGCATTTTTTCCCATTAACTCAGGTACTAGCGAAGCGTTTCAAACTATGGAATAATTCCCCGGCGGCGACGAGCGTGCGGCGGACGGTGCAAAGCTCTCGGATGGTTAGCAAGTGACCAGAAGTGGCGACACGGAGAATCGCCGTCAAGTCGTGGGTGCCGGAGAAGTCGAGCGACGAAGAGTCTCTTTATGCTCCACCACTCGGTCAAGTCGTGGATCCTTCAATTCCACTCTGCAAAGTGTCTCTTTATGCTCCACCAGTATGGAACTAAGCGAGGCTTGTGAGGGGTTGTCGTAAAGTGGCTTGCTTTTTCTTTTCAATTTGGTTGCTTGAGTTCTGGATAAAGACCCCTTTAATCAGAATCCGATTAAAGAGAAAGAAAGGTGGTGGTGTTCGAATCACAATGCCAGAGGTTAGGATTATTGCCAAAAATTTCATGGACATGGTGGCTTCCATGCCCGCCATGAAGCTGGATAAACTTTATGAAAATGGATTCATCTGTGAGGCTATTCTCAGGTCATTTTATTTTTCTAGCTGTTTTTTTATTTATCAGTGTCACTAATTATTTTGGGTGAAAAGTTTCCTTTTGTTCTATTCTTTTGGTAAACTAGTTGAAGAAATGTAGCAAACTGAGAGAAAAGATTATGCATCTTTGTTTGCCTCAGTAACAAATTCTGACCCGTTCACCCTCTCTTCATATTGGGTTTAATTTTAACTACTTTTGACCTTTATGGAATGCAAGTGCAGAGTTAAGTTAGTTAGAGAAGTGGCATTTAGTGTCATGAATATGAGTTTGTGACTATAACTAGTATATAACTTCAAATATCAGGTCTCTTCCGCCTCTTGCAAAGAAATACATCATACAGATGCTACAAATTGATGTGCCAGTGGCAGCTAAATTGTTGGAAGAGTGGGTGCTTCCGGATGGAGTTTCAAAGCACAGAGTAGCCATTGATAGACTGGTTCAGTTGAGAGTTTTCCTTGAAGCTGTTGACAGGTACATATTTATTCACTGATGAAACGTTTTGATTTTTTTCATTTTTGTGAAAATGAGAGCAGACATTTGAGCTTCTGAATGGTTTGAACTCTTGAACTCATTCAGTTAATTTCAAAATAACATTTAGATGAATGTCAGCCCTTATTGTGAAGGATGCACACCTTTTTTGCTTCTTGCAATGTGTTTAAGGGTCTTTGTGATTATATCATATATGTAGTTCAATGGAAAATAGTGCTTATCTGATTTGCATGCTCCATGACATGCATGGTATTTGTTTGCTTTCTCCTTTGCTTCTTTCTGAAGACAAGTGTAAAGTCACAATCCCTTCACAGCAAATGGCATTTAATACTTAGTACTTGTCACTTAAGTCTATTAATTTTGTTTTTCTTTTTCTGACAAGCAAGAGGAATAGATATCAATTACGTTGGCGTTTCTCTGGATTGTATATATTCTTCTTCTTCCCTGTGTGTCTAGCTAAGTTCACATAGTCATGGTTGTCACTTTTAAAACTTTGGAGCCTTGCCTTATCCAACTTACTTCAGGAAGTTTTTCTCCTTCTGGCAGGAAGAATGAAAAGACATACAAAGTTAATCCAACATATCAGAGGAGTCTCCAAAAGCTTTTAGTACAAGGGTGAGTGATACATATTTTCCCTTCATTTTCTGTTCTTGAACCATGGTACAAGTTAGCTTGTCTCTCACTGCTATGATGAGGATGTGATATACAAAATTGTTTATTTGAGGCATATGATAAAACTATTCTACTTTATGCATATGGGCTACTTAAACGACCAGAGTCACTCCTCCTTTCTGAATTTTCAAGAAGAGCGATGCAATTGTTAATATGTAGACTGTACTACAAATTCTTTTTACTTTAGTTGGTAATATTTCCATGCAATTAAATATGGCAGTGGAACTTTGCCAAGGGAATCAATGCCTTCCAATATTACTGTGAGGCTTCCAACCTTAGAAAATCTCGAGGCTTATGCTCTAGAGCAATGGGAGGTACAATACTCGATCTTATCATTCCACTTCTTTTTTCTTTTTCTTTTTTTTTATAAAACCTCTGCATGATTTCTTTTATGCTTAACACTATTTGCTATATAAGTTACTGTAGTCGTTATTCAATATGCAGTACCTTACTTATATTTTGACTGAAAAGACTCCTAACTCATCTGGGACTTCGTTTTGTGATGAACTAGTGTTTCTTATTGCAACTTATAAGCCCAACTCAGGTTGATAAGCCTTTAAATATTAGCTCTTCTTTGATGAAAGTTTTCCAGCGACGTCTCCTTAGTCACAGGTTTTGTTTCCTTTGCAATAATACTTCTCATTTGTAGCCTTTGCCTGAATGTGTATGTGGGTGTTTTAAACTGTACCTCTTGTTTAATGTCATTTGCTCTTGTGCAATACAGAGACAAAGAACTTCCAAAACTAACTGAAAGTGGTTTCCAGTTTTTGGTATGCATCAAATGATTTATAAACCAATTGAACTTCTCTAATGCTTTTCCTAAATATAAAAATTGTTTCCTTTCATATTACAGCTGATGGATACAAATGCTCAGCTTTGGTATATCATCAGAGAATATATCTCTAATTCTGAGGTAGCTCTAACTTTTTTTGTTCAATAATATTTTTGTAATTTGCTTTGTACATGCTCTCTTCATCCACATTTGGTGCAGGAGAGAGGTGTTGATGCAGCTGAGTTGATCTCATTCATGCTGGAACTTAGCTTTCATGTCATCGGGGAGGTAAGACATTATCATTCCCTGAATATTGTGGTATTCCATATTATTTATATTTTTTGTTCCTTTTTCTTTGGTGATGTTTACTGAAACTGCAATTTTCATGTAACTGGAATGTAATGCGACTTTGACACTTGATATTTTCATTGCACCAGGCATATAGTATAAACACATTGACTGATTTTCAGAGGAGCATAATTAATGACCTGGCAGACCTTGGACTGGTCAAACTTCAGCAGGTTATAATATTTCTGTGCTCATTTTAGACGTGATGAGGTTCATGATGATTGTAATTGTATATTTATTCATCAGAATTTGTCTCCCTTTCCTTATTGTGATAACTTTATAGGGAAGGAAAGGAAGTTGGTTTATACCTACCAAATTGGCAACCAATCTTTCAATGAGCTTGTCTGATTCATCGGCTAGAAAACAGGTTTGTTATTTGTTTTGAGAATGATTTATTTGATAGAAAATTTAGCTTCTTTTAGGAAACTCGTTCACATATGTGCTGAATAGTAGAGGATGCTCTATAGCATCAATGTATTTGTCTCAGCTGCATTTTTACCTTTGTGCCTTGTTCACATAGGGAGGTTTACTTTTTTTTGGCATACTCTATATTTTTTCAATATTAATGTGGTTTATTTAAATTAATATGTCGAATTTCTTTTTGCTTGTTCATACGTGTGAGTATACTGTTGCTGTTATTGTTGTTTAGGTGTTTTGGTTGCTTCATCTCAATCATTCCAAACATGCACACACTCATGTTCTTCAGAGTTTTCAAGTTTTACTGGATTTCACGTGGGAGATATCTTGACTCGTTCAAGAATCTTTTGTTGGCTTTAATGATTGGATCCTTTTCTTGTATAGTGACAATATATAATGCCCTTTTAAAGAATGTTCCCCGTACATATTTATGAATATTAATGAAACTGTCGTTCTATTTAACTTTTTCAGGGATTTGTGGTTGTGGAAACAAATTTTAGAGTTTATGCTTACTCCACTTCTAAGTTACATTGTGAGATATTGCGGCTATTCTCAAGGTATGCCACAAAATACTTTGTAAAATGTTATATTTTGCAACTTTTGTCAAATAGACCTCTAATCTTTTCTTACTTTTCCCTGCCATTTTATTTTAAAACCACTTATAGATATCAGAAGTTGTTCTTCCCGGACGCCATTTTTTGAATATCTTTAACGTTTCTGAGATACTATTTTTATATGAAACCATTATTAGCTATTCATTTTTGAGCTCTGCCTATTTCAACGAAATATTCTTGCTTATTATCGTTACGGGTGATGTATCCAGGGTAGAGTATCAACTTCCAAATCTTATTGTTGGAGCTATTACAAAAGAAAGCTTGTATAATGCTTTTGAAAATGGAATTACAGCAGATCAGGTGAGCATTATAAAGTAGAAATTTTATGCTGTAATATTTGTTTTTAATTATGGTACTTGGTTTCTGCATGTAGATGGTAATGCTATATTTCTTGCTATGCTTTTTGTTTGGAATAAGGGGTCTAATACAGAAGCGTATTCTTGAAGGAATAGGAAGATAGCAAACCCAACTAATCCAAGAGTCATTTAGTTGGTAGTTACATGAGCCTGTTAGGTACCTGAGAATTGATTGCTATAAGTAGAAGTCTAGTAGATACTACACAGGTAGTTTTTGGGAAAACTCATTGTCACAATTCTCACTAGTCAACAATAATAACAGATTTCTTTTTTCTCTTTCTCTACTTTTGAGTATTGTGTGAATTCTTTTATTGTGCATACTATAACAGTTTTAGTTTTGCCTGTTTGCTCCCTTAACATTGTTTTTGTAAAAAAAAGCCTTTAAATAAGTAGTTCTTCAGCAAGAAGTTACTAAGGTCATCGATTTTAACTATGATATGCGGGGACCAGCCTCAGCCTTAACCTTCATTTGAATTACCTACATTGATGAATAGATGCATTTCTTTACTATTATACACTTCCTCACCCTAACATGCTTGTAGTTGTTGTAGTCACTATCACTGAAGATTTTGGTATCCTTTTACTATGTTTCTTGGTTAGTCTTTATTAAACATTAAAAGTTTACAATGAGCAATCTCTTACACAGACAACCATTTGCATTGATGTCACAGATAGTCACTTTCCTTCAGCAAAATGCTCATCCTCGTGTTGCAGATAGAATACCATCTGTGCCTGAAAATGTCACAGATCAGGTTTTGGATCTTAGTATCATGATTTTGCAAGTGTAATGTTTGCTTTCATTTTCTGACATGTAGCTTTGTGATGGCAACAGATTAGGCTGTGGGAAGCAGATCTAAACAGAGTTGAGATGACAGATGCATATTACTACGATGAGTTCCCTTCCAGAGTAAGCAACTTGGCATCATTGATTTGAGTTGGTGTCTTAAAAACATGGCCTTGTGTGTGATAATTTGTGTATGATTTGTGAGCAGGATGTATTTGAAGGTGCATGTGACTGTGCTAGAGAATGGAATGGTTTGTTGTGGGAAGATTCAAAGAAAATGCATATGGTGGTTAAGACCGAGGTACATCCCTACGTACGAGATTATTTACGCCGCCAAAAGTAGGAGCAAAGCCATCAACATGCAATGGAAAAACCTTTGCTTCATAATTTTCTCCCTTTTAGAACTAAAAAGGAAATAGAAGATCTTTAATTCAAATCCATGTAAATGTTTCAGTACTGTTAATAATTTGTTTAGTATTAGTTCGTTATGTACAATGGTAATTATTGTTCGCAATTGTTGTACGTTTTGACATTCAAAGTCACATTAACATCAACACTAGCATTGGAAATTTTGAACCTTCTCAAAAGGTTTGTGAAACACTACATTCTCTGTGGATAGGAGGTTACTAAGAGCATCATTTTGGTTATCTTCATTTTTTAATTCATAATAAAACACACACTACTTGGTGTTTAATCATTTTTCACACTCATTTCCTTGCCCATAATAAGTATAATTATGTAGTAAGTAGATTTTCGAGTATTATAATTAATATTTTGAATAAATTGCTAAAGGTTTCAATGACTTTCAACTTGCACCCTTTTAGCAACAATTACGCTGCAAGGATGTTTTGCTAATTAAATTCAATTTTTTTTTTTTATGAAAATGGCCGAGACAAACATAATAAATATTCTTTTTATTGTTATTTATGTCAAAGATGCATATTTAATATAATATACATTACTTTTAGCGTATTATCATGTTTATTTTTAATTTGCCCATTTCATATCCATATTTAATATAATATACATTACTTTTGGCGTATTATCATGTTTATTTTTAATTTGTCCATTTACAATGGTTACAAATATAAACTTATATAGTTAGGTTAAAAACATACTTTTTTTAAAACCATATACACATTTGGTCAGTTTTTTTTCCCTCGAAGATTAGTTTATAATTTTGTAGTATGCATAAAATTGAAGGATTTCACATCATAACTCGAGTTCAACCACATTTTTCAAGTAAAGACTATTGCAAATTGCATTCATGAAACCTTCCATTTCAAAATAATATTTTGACATATTTCAAAATTGGATAATATGCATGAAGTGATCAAAATATTATATATTTTACAATAATTAATTTCTGGTATAAAAATATTATTAATTATTGGTATTTTATTTAAAAATACAAGCATTAAACTTAAAATAGATAAAAGATTAATGATTGAAAGAGACAAACAATTAAGTTTAAAAAGAATATATATCTATAACTACGTATAAAAGACATTTTCCTTATTGATGTCCACATTTATTTTTTAAATTTATCTTTTTAAATTAAAATATTTATTTTATCAATTTTATCATTTTTTTTAATTTAATCATGTTTTCAATTTGATCATTTTTTTTAAACTTAATAACTTTTTGGATTATAAAACTATCTATTAAATAAATAAAAACCATTTACAATAAAATAATAAAAATTATTTATATTTAATTTTGATAATAATAATAACAATTTAATTATTTTTTATTATTATAAAAGAAAGTAAACATAGATGAGCGCATATATTTTCATTAATATTAATAACGATAAAAGACCAATTTAATTAATTCTTCTTAAACTACTAAACTAATTATAAACATTTAACATAACCATGATATATTATGAAATATGTTGGTGATATTTACAAATAATATATTGTTATATTAAAATTTTTCCAAAATATTATTATATAATAATTGTTTATATAATACTTTCAATATAGTATCATATAATAATTTATTATATAATATCTTAAAAATATAATATTTGATTATATTCAAGTAATATAATCTGTTTAATAAATTTGTTTAATGGTGTAGGAAGCATACAAATAATTACTCCTTAAATATATGTTTTTCCTTTTTAAAATGTAAAAATATAAAGCTTTTCTCACGAAGTAGTATTTTAATTAAAGATCACAATACATGTCAGTTTTGGTCTCTTTGGCATACACCAAAAATACATTTAGCTAATAAACAAACAGATGCATTATTTTGTGTTTTGGAAGCTTATATGCGAGTTTAATCAAATATTTTGATTGAAATATTCTATTATCCTAATATATATATATATATATATATATATATATATAATCAATTATGTAAAGTAAAATTTTATCTCAATAAACAAAGAATTATGTTTAAGTGAGTTTGAACATTTAATATATTGTTTCCAAAGTAATTCACTAAATGCGACACCTCGAACTAATAACAACGTTATGATTGATATAATTGATTATCCAATCACTTAATAGAGTGTGTTATATTTAAACTGATTTTATGATTTTGTTTAATAAATTACATCTACATCTAAAATGTTTACCAGTATTATATATTACTATTACTAATAGATTAAGGTATTAAATATATATTTACATGCAACTAATTTTTGATTTTGAGTATTCAGCTCATAAAAATATTAATAAAATAAAAATAAATGTGTTCTATTGTTAAATGCCTAATAAGATTGAAAGTTTAAATTTTATTAGAAGAGTTAGTGCTTGAAACATCCTTAAGTGCATACTTGAATATTTAATAAAAACTTATAAAAAAAATTGTATGCATAGTGTAATTATTGTAAAAGACCAGACCTTACACAAGAAAAAATAATATGGTTTAAACAATTATACCCACTAAACAATATTCAAGATTTTGCTACAGTAAAAATATAATGTTTTTATATTGTAAAATTAGCCAGATTTTGCTACAATAACATATTCTTTTATTTAACACATTACCGATCTAAAAATATTCCAGATATTTTTCTACAAAACTGACACTTTAAATAATTACATTAAAAAAAATTCTTCGAACTTTATCAAGTTATATTACTGCATCCTTTCATCTGGTAAGTACAGCAAGAGATAATATAATTTAGACAAAATATTATCTATATTATTCATAATGAATTTTAGTTGTTATATAATTTATATCTTTAAAAATATTTTGAAATAGTTAACTTATAAATAACTTTTTTTACTAATGTCTATAAAAATTATAAATTTTTAAATATATTATTAATCTCAGTAAACGAGTGACTTTTGATTTTAATTCCCTTTGTTTAATAGTTTGTGATATAATGTCAACACGTAGCACCTCAAAATCTCTTGAACCATGAAATGATCGTTATTTATTTATCTTAAAATAGTGACTTCAAATTTTTAAGAATTGAAAAAAATATTGTACTACTGAAACCAAAATTTACATATTTCACATAGATTATAGATTGTCATTGAATGAAAATTTTAAGAAATTATGGGAAAAAAACAAACAAAACTCAATATAGTCTCTTCCATTAAACTTGCATTATTTGAAAATATCACATTGTCAAAATCTTATAGTCTAATATAATTCAAAATTTCGATGAACTTTTACTTTGAAGATGTTAGAAATTCCAAAATAAAAAATGACATAAATTTTAATACGTGACAATTTAGATTTTGACATACAACATTTTCAAAAAAATTTAGACTTAATTTAATAGAAACGACCATATTAAATATTTTTACGAAAATATAAACTGAGTAAAAAACAAATATAAAAATCAACATTTGTCCAACAAACAAATTTAGCGACAAATGTTATAATATGAGGAAAACGTTTGTTTAAAAGGTTGAAAAGTCTTTCGTATGGAATCTCAAATTTATGATTTTCATCTTCTTCTTCGATCACTGTTTGCCAGTAAACTCTGACTCCATCACGATAAATGGGTTCCTTGAGCTTCACGTAACGTACTCCAACTTTCTTCAATGGTAACGATGGTGTATTCCATGGACGCAATGGCATCAACTCCTTCAACTCAATCAGTTTTGGTTCATTTCTGGGAACTGAAACCATATTAACAACTATGATGTGTCTTCACTCTATTCAGCTTTGCAATTTAGGAAAAAAACAATTGGTGTACACTATTTATAATCAGTTCAAAAGATAAAAGTTAAAAATGACTTTGATATAATATGATAAGATAAAAAGATAAAAGAAAAGTAGATATAAGTCTAGCTATAATAAATTATATGATATCATAGATAAAAATAAAAGGGATTAGTTTAGTTATAATAAATGGTATGATATGATAGAAAAAAGATAAAAGAAATAATAATAGGGTTAATGAGTATTTTAAGCGAGGAAAAGTTGATCATTAAATAATAATAACTCCAACTCTAGTTATCATATATTCTATATATTATATGCTTAGTTATCTACATTTCTGGATATGATATAAAGTGACACTTGTCCTAATTTTATTTTTCATGTTTCGATTTTAAACAACTATTTTTTTTATCATATTATCATTTTAATTTTTTTTCCATTATTTTTCTTATAGTATTTTATTTTATTAACTCTAGAGATATGGTATGGAGAAGACAAAATTGACAATTCTTAGACTAGCTTTTTTATAATCTTAAAATTATAATGAATAAATTTTTTAAATTATTATATTTTTAAAATAATTGAATTAATAGTGGTATAAGATTATTATTAATTATTAGTAATTTATTTTAAAAATATAAGTATTTAACGAAAAAGAGATAGATGAATGATTAAAAGATATAAACAATTAAATGAAAAAAAGAGTACGTATATTAAAAAAGATAAAAAACACGTCCCCTTAATATATTATGAAATATCTTCAGAATATTTATAAATAACATTTTATTATATTTTTAAAATATTATAATACAATAATTGATTTTCTAATATTTTTAAAATATAAACATTTAACTAAAAAGAAATAAGATGAATGATTAAAAGATAAAAACAATTAAATTTTAAAAAAGAGTATGTATATTAAAAAATATATAACACACATATCATTAATATATTTTAAAATATCTTCAATAAATTTACAAATAACATCTTATCATATTATCAGATTTTATTATATTTCCAAAATATTATGATATAATAATTAATTATCTAATATTTTAAGATATTATAATATAATAATTGATTATATAATAATTTATAAATATAATATTAATTACCTTCAATTAATAAAACTTGTTTAACATATTTCTTTACTCATAACTTAAGAAATATACAAATCATTATTCTCTTAAGTGACTTAAACATATATTTTTCTTCAAAATTTAAAGCTTTTTCATTGAGAAAGTATCATTTTAGGTCAGAATGACAATGGGTTAGTTTGTCGTTTTTTGATTTTTATATTTGACCCACAAAAATAATTTAGGTGGACATTTATAAATTTCTTTTGTGATTTGAAAACTTATATGTGAGTTTAATCAAATATATTGAGTGAAACATTCTATTATCCTTATATATAATTAATTATGTAAAGTAAAAATTTATCTTAATAAATAAATAATTATGAATGAGTTATGAACATCAAATGCATATTTAGTATATTGTTTCTAAAGTAATCAACTAAATGCATATGGAGCTAAGAACATGCTTAGTATAATTGATTATCCAAAGTGCATTATATTTGAATGTGATTTTTGTTTAATAAATTTCACATATTATATTATGTCTTAAATGTTTACAAATAATATATATTGCTATGCATAATAGAATAAGGTATGAGATATATATTTACATACAACTACATTTTGATTTTAAGTAATTTAACTTTCAAAAATATTAATAAAATAAGAATGAATGTGTTCAATACTGCCTAATAAAAGTGAAAGTTTAAATTTTATTAGAGGAGTTAGTACTTCAAGCATCATATATAGAAAGGATTGTTAGCATAATGCGATTATTGTAAAAGACCGGACCTTACAAAAGAAAAAAAAAAGGTTCAATACTCACCCAGAAGAAAAAAAAAATTTAATACTCGACCAGAACAAACATAATAAATATATAATTATTATCGTGTGAATTTAAATTAAAATCATATATATCAAAATTTCAAAACATAAAATATTATAAATTAAGTAAAGTATGGACGAATACGTAACTCAGATTATAGTATCACGTAACTCAGATTGAAACATCAGGATATCATATATCAAAATTAAATTTCACGACATCTTAAGAAAGAAACATATCTGATTGTAGCCGGGAGGACAAGTTCGAACCTTACTCGCGGGTTAAGGGAAGGAGTTGAAAAGCTTATGACTTTGTCTTGTATGCACGTACAATTCTTTAACAACATATATACAGCGGAAAGAATAGTCAGGACAGGATTGGTATAACGCCAATATAAATAGGATTATATCAAGTATTAAATCAAAAGATTGTTAGTCTTAAGGAATCCCTGTAGAATGTAGAAAGGGACAATCATCAAGCAAAGTTATTAATCAACGGAGAATTTAAACCATAATTTTACAGATACCATATCATTCATGAACTAATTTGATTTTTTGCTCTCCTAACAAGCCGAGGTATTTGATCACATTCACATACCACTCCATCAACGGTGACCTTGCATGTCAAGCATTTCATCCAGTCGGTTCAGTCTCTCCAATCCCTCACTAATCAAGAAACGGATCCTTTGCTTGTCATTGCAGTTTCTATTATTTTCCATCTCTTGTCTGATTGTCTGTCTCAGTTCAGCTGCACAGTCCATTACATCAACCAATGTCATAAAACTTACATGCATGTATCAATGAACTGGAAATTTTTTAACACTCATTCTTAACACCAACAAGTAATTTTTGGTGTAAAAGAAAATTAAAATAAAGTGAGGATATCCATTCCTTTGGACCAACCTGAAACTAAGATAGATAAACTCTTATACATGATCCACGTGTATATATTATTTGTGCCCACAAGTAAATTTATCTTATTTAAGAAGAGGCTTCTTTACAATTCCCTGGAACATGCATTGAAATATTCTTCTGGAAGACTTCTACCCTATTGTCCGTATCCTACTGTCTCAAACCAGAGAACATCAGGACTCATGCCTTGATTTACTGACCAGGTACCGAGTCTGTTTAGACAGGTTTTGAGAGTTTTTCAACTGAAAAAGTTCTGTATTCCTACTAGAGAGGCTCTCAGAAACTCTTTTAGCTTTGTTCCAAACAGACACTAAATAAGTGATAATACATTTTTGTTAAGAAAATAAATAGTATTCTATATGCAGTTCAATTGTTATACTAGTTTTTAGGAGATTTTTTCTTCAAGTAGCTTAGTTGTTTTTAAACGCTATGAAGGAGGTTAGCTTCAGGTTATAGTACTTGGTTTGTTCCTATTGATATGGTCTGTTCTTTTGTACTAGCTTATCTAATTATCTAATAAGCATGCAGTCGTTAAATCTGAATAACAGAGGTTCGCACTTCTCATAACCTTTTTATTCTCAGTTATAAACAATTTTGCCTGTGTAGACAACAAAACGGCACAACAGTCAGAAAGTGTCACTGAAATTGTAAAACTGTGGACCAAAATTATGCTTTCAATTTTACCAACTTCAATTCACAGTTCAGAAACACATCTTCCTGAATATTCGTAAGTTTCATTATAAAACTATAAATAATCGTATATAACATCAGAAGAATGTTGAGCCATATAATTAAGAATATTCACCTCTGGCAGAAGAAGGGGCTCGACCAGAAATTCTCAATGCTTGTCTGTAAAGCCTCAAGACTCGAGCACGGAGAAGGAAGTCCTGCAGGTCCATTGAGAGAGAGGGAAACTATCCAGCCTCTTCCTAAACGGGTTGACATTTCAGAAAACAACAAAACAGTTATGATAATAACACATTCAGATGCAGAGTATGCATATTTCTTCATAACTCATCACTATTTTCATATATCAATTACAAAGTATAACCTGCGATGGCTACAGGTAAGATAAGAAACTAGATAGGGGATGAAGAGTTAATGACAGAAACTGCACTTAGTGAATACAGAGAAAACAACGTTTATATAATTTTTCAAATCACAGTCTAAAGAATTGGAAAAGCATCATTAGCACACTTTCACAAACACATGGTGTGCGTTTCAACTATCGTACATGGCAAAACGTCTTAATGCTTGAAGGGGAAACAAAAAAAGTGGTGCAACATTCGTTCATTGCGCTGCGAGAAATGGTCGCATGAAATTGGCGGCAAGAGATAAGCCACGAAATTAGAAAATGGAAGAGAAAGGTAATGTAACATACGAATTGTTTTAATGTAAGTTTTTACAGAAAATACATGCAACCTGTTCTCCTCGCATGCGATAGCTCTGTCATTCATGGAAGAGTTGATTTTCTCGGTCTTGTAGATGCCCATTTCAAATGTGGACTTTTGCTTTCTGCACCCCCATAATTACCATCTGCACCTCCAAAATTTTTGAAATGACATTTTATATTTCATGCTTTATTTCATCTAATAATAAACATTGTTTTGAAATACTTATTATCGGAATACCTATCCTAAAATATCTGTAGAACAATCTTTCTAATATATATGTATATATTAACTACACTATTACAAAAGATAAAATATGTTTTGAATTGAGCAATCCAATAACTTTTCATAATAAGCAGTCCAGAAAGTTAAAAAAAAAAAAATTAAATTACTGAATTTCAAAATTTGTTTATTATATAGTAAGGAGGACAAAATTAGGATCACAACAAAATTTGGAGGTACAGGAAGAAAACAATAAGGTGCATGAAGAAACCCCGGTTTAAGGTGTTTTATGTTGGGTCTATATTATGAAGGGTTGATTTTGATTACATTAATTTTGAGGGTTTTGAAAATGTAACAATGGCAATGAAAAACAAAAAGCAACGTGGTGACATGTGATTCTCATAAACATAGAAACACATTAGATTCAGATCACAGATTTTTCCTTCTTCATTTGTAGTATGTAGCGACAACCCGTATTCGCTGTCATTGTCACTCAATTTTCGGTTTCAAATCCAATAAACTAATTATTTTTCTATATTTGTAAGGACTTAACATAAATTAAATTATTTACATTGTCGTCCACTTTCTTTTTTAAATAAAGGAAAACATCTATACTTTTTTTAAATTACTCTTATCCCCCATTTGAATCAATAAATAACTTAATATATCACAAATCTAATCCAAGTTTTCTCTTCTTCATAGTCAATGCCTTCCAATTTTTTATTCGTTATGTGGCGGCTACCACTTTTATACTACTTTGATTTTCTATGTTAACACTTTTGAGAAATTTACATTGGTTTTGATTTTTCTTTAAATAAATAAATAAATTGCTTCCTTTTATTAATAATGGCATAATTCCTGAGGTAATATTTATTTACTTAACTTTCTTTATATATTTAGTCACATTTATGATTCCAAATATGACGTCTTAATTAATGGTCAATAGAAAGTGGGTATTGGTTTGTTAGGTTGGAAAGGAGAAGGGCTGCATTCACTTCCACTTGATTAATCAAAGAATGTTTATGAATGCACCAAATTCTAAACTCAAGACAAATCAACATCATGCTACAAATGAGTCTAGATTCTTTTTGTTGATGTTACAAATGAGTCTAGATTCTCTTTGTTGATGTTTTCTTCTACTGAATATTTTTATATACTATGTTAGTATTTTAAATATCATTATAATATATTTAAAATGTCAAAATTAATGATAATTAATATATTTTGAAGACATAATAAAAGAATAACATAACAAAATCCAACAGAAAATCCAAATTCTATTACAAATACAATAGTCTATTAGAGAAGGAAAAC
>Ga0099823_1003436_pt1 | contig 14986 bp, 8 predicted proteins | sample CowpearedBW_FD_76831 | JGI IMG/M metagenome (GOLD analysis project Ga0099823, IMG submission 76831) | Root nodule microbial communities of legume samples collected from California, USA - Cow pea red BW | ecosystem: Host-associated > Plants > Roots > Nodule | place: USA: California | collected...
AAAAAAAAAAAAAAAAAAAAAAGAGCCGCTACACGTCCACATAATTCACCAAATCAACAAGGGACCTTGATAACATAATCAAATTTAAAAGCCACCACGAAGACGCAATACGAGGTGAAGGGTGGACTCTTTCTGAATGTTGTAATCAGCAAGAGTCCTACCATCCTCCAATTGCTTCCCAGCAAAGATCAACCTCTGCTGATCTGGTGGGATTCCTTCCTTGTCCTGGATTTTTGCCTTGACGTTATCAATTGTATCTGAGCTTTCAACCTCCAAAGTTATAGTCTTTCCTGTTAAAGTCTTCACAAAGATCTGCATTCCTCCCCTCAGGCGAAGGACAAGATGAAGAGTGGACTCCTTCTGAATGTTGTAATCAGCCAGAGTACGTCCATCCTCAAGCTGCTTTCCAGCAAAAATCAACCTTTGCTGATCTGGAGGAATGCCCTCCTTGTCCTGTATCTTTGCCTTCACATTGTCAATCGTGTCTGAACTCTCGACCTCCAAAGTAATAGTTTTTCCAGTAAGAGTCTTGACAAAAATCTGCATTCCACCACGGAGTCGCAAGACAAGATGGAGAGTTGACTCTTTCTGAATGTTATAATCTGCCAAGGTTCGGCCATCTTCTAGTTGCTTTCCGGCAAATATGAGCCTCTGCTGGTCTGGTGGGATACCCTCCTTGTCTTGAATCTTGGCCTTCACATTGTCTATGGTGTCAGAGCTTTCCACCTCAAGGGTGATGGTCTTTCCAGTGAGGGTCTTGACAAAGATTTGCATACCACCACGAAGACGCAGCACCAAGTGTAGGGTAGACTCCTTTTGGATGTTGTAATCAGCCAAGGTTCGACCGTCTTCAAGTTGCTTTCCAGCAAAGATGAGCCTCTGTTGGTCTGGTGGAATTCCCTCCTTGTCTTGAATCTTAGCCTTGACATTGTCTATGGTGTCAGAGCTTTCCACCTCGAGGGTGATGGTCTTTCCGGTGAGGGTCTTGACAAAGATTTGCATACCACCACGCAGACGCAGCACCAAGTGTAGGGTAGACTCCTTTTGGATGTTGTAATCGGCCAAGGTTCGGCCATCTTCAAGTTGCTTTCCAGCAAAGATGAGCCTCTGTTGGTCTGGTGGAATACCCTCTTTGTCTTGAATCTTGGCCTTAACGTTGTCAATGGTGTCTGAGCTTTCTACCTCAAGTGTGATTGTCTTTCCAGTGAGGGTCTTCACAAAAATTTGCATACCACCACGGAGACGAAGCACCAAATGCAGGGTAGACTCTTTCTGAATGTTGTAATCGGCAAGGGTTCGGCCATCCTCAAGCTGTTTTCCAGCAAAAATGAGCCTTTGCTGGTCTGGTGGGATACCCTCTTTGTCCTGAATCTTAGCCTTGACATTGTCAATGGTGTCAGAGCTTTCCACTTCAAGAGTGATTGTCTTTCCCGTCAATGTCTTCACAAAGATTTGCATTCCACCACGGAGACGGAGCACAAGGTGGAGAGTGGACTCCTTTTGAATGTTGTAATCAGCAAGGGTTCGACCATCCTCAAGCTGTTTGCCAGCAAAAATGAGACGTTGCTGGTCCGGTGGGATTCCTTCCTTGTCTTGAATCTTAGCTTTTACGTTATCAATGGTATCTGAGCTCTCTACTTCGAGAGTGATGGTCTTACCGGTGAGAGTCTTAACGAAGATTTGCATCTAGACGATACAATAAGATCAAGATAACAAAATAATCAGCCACCAATTTCTTAACCACAACAATTACAATGAGTAAACACGAGAGAGTAAAAAGACAGCACAAAGCAAAAGATCGAAACGTGAAATTAGACACGTCTAACATATATGAAAACTGAAAAAGTAGTTCAAGAAACCCTCTTAAGGAATCAATAAACCCTAGTAAGAAAAAAACACATGGACCGGTCTACAACATACACGAACTAAAACCAGCACAAAAAAGAAGGTAAAGCAATGAAAACACGAGACCCAGATAACTGTATTTCAATCAATAAATCAATCAAATAGATATCCCAAACGGAAGAAAAAACACCTCTGAACAAATCTAAATTACAAGAGACTTCTCAGGATTACACAGTACAGAATACTTATCGCAGATCTAACAAATTAAATATGTAATTTCATAAAATCACCTCACGATCGCTTCTACGAACCAATAATTTGAAACAAATCAAAGTAATAATAAAGAAAAGATTCAAAGAACAAAAAACCAGATCAAAATCAAAGGGCAATCGTTTATAAGAAAGAATAAAAACCCTACAATCCGAAATTTAATCGAAAATAGAAGAGTTGGAAAAGGTACCTTGAAACGGTGAGCTAGGGTTTTCTTCTTCTGCTACAATTCGAACGAGAGTTGTGTTGGGATGGGAATAGGATAATTCAAGCGTGGTGTGGGCTTGGCTTTTTATAACAAAATGAAGCATTCGTTTCGTCACGCAACGGTATCTTGTTCAATCACATTGTGACACGTGGAAGAATTGAGACCGCGAATTGAAGCAACCCGTGTTGACACGGCAACGTTTGGCATGAATCTATTTCGGCAACTAATGAGATTTCCAACAACTTCCAAAATCTGTTGGCTATCACCGCCTCCGATTTTAGAAAAGGTATATTGAATTTAATCTAAAAATAAATTAAAAATCAGTTAATATTTTTTGTCAAACATATCACGATTTGTTTTTATATATCTCATTTCCTCTCAATTACAGTTATCTAAATTGATATTTTATATATTACATCATAAATATTGACTAAATAATTCATTTATTTTCTCTCTGGGTTCACCATTTTGCAAGTTTAGAGATGGATCCCTTGCCTGAGCTCGGCTTTGGAAAAATTATCTTGCAAGAAAAGAAATTAAATTACTTGTATTCCGTGCTATACTTTTTAAGGTAAATGCTGAATTGAATTAGAAAGGAGAGATTTTTTTTACTCCTTTTTTTTTAATTCATAATAGACATAATTATCAATTTGACATTTTAGATAATTTTCAAAGGCCATCTATTATTTTTTATTGGTATGAACATTTTTTGTTTGACCCCTCTTTTCACTTTTTTTTCCTCTGTTTAAAGAAAAAGGCTCGTAAATATTATTATTATAACTGGATGTAGAGGACTTTGACATCAAGAATAAAATAAAGTAAACAATATCCATTCTAGAAAAACTTTCATACAAAAATTTGTTTCTAAAACAATACATATACACTTACACTTTTCTTTCCTACGAGAACATCATACTTTGCAAAATAATTATTCAAATAATACAGTTTATTATAGGAATTCAGGATTTAGTTTCTCAATAATTAAGTTCTAAATGATTAATGTAATTTTTCAAAAAAAAAATAATAGGAAAATCTAATTATCAAAATAGATTTTAATTTTGCTTATTTAAAAATGAAAGGTAAAGAATTGTAAAATTAAAAAAAAAAGTTATTTGAAAAATAAAATTGTAAAAAAAAAATATATTTCAAGAAATAAAATTTCAGAAATATAAATGTACTGAGGAAATAATATTTAGAAAAATAAATATATTAAAAAAAATAATTGATAAAACTAATTATTTAAAAAATAATTATCTAAAATATATTATAATTTAAAAAATAATTATTTAGAGAAGTAATTATTCTAAGAAGTAATTGATTGAAAAATACAAATGTGATAATTCAATTTGTTAGATAAATAAATATTTAAAGAGGTGATTATTTAATTTAATGTTGAATTAAAAAATGTAATATTAATAGATATTTATTCATAAATAAAATACAGATTAAGTAAATGTAAAAATAAATTTTTAAATAGAAATAATCTTCTAAGTTAATTTCAAAATTTTGTATTTATATAATTACAAAATTTATTTTTTATTATACACATATTTATTAAAACAATTATAATTATAATAATATTATTATTATGGAAAAATAATAAGTTAATTGTACTAGAATGTTGATTTCACACCTAGCTAAAAGATAGGTTAAGAGTTTTGTGCTGCTACTGCAACGATCAATCTACTTATGTCTTATTTTGAATTTTGAGAGAATTTCTTGTATAATTGGTCTGTGTTCTTTTTTGTATTCTTTATTATCAAAGGAGTCTTGTATTTATTGAAAATTGAAATTTTTTTTAGACTTTGATCAGAGGCTTTCTCTAGTATTCTTAGTAGTCTCAACTTCATATGAGGTATTGTCTTTTTTTGAGGTGTGAAACTTTTGTGATAGCCTATGAGTAGGTATTTGAAAAAAATGGTATTTTGACACTTTTGATCGTGCCTATGTGTCACTTATGAACTTGATTTTCCATTTTTGTTTTGCATTGCTCACATGTATGATTGGGGCTAAAGGATTTCGTCTTTGGCAAAGAAAACACTTTTAAAAATGGTGAAAAGTTGGGCATTCCTTCATCTTCTCTAAGGCGTTCCTTCGTCTTCTCCAGCACAGTCCTTCGTTCACTTTTTGCACCCAGGTGGTTTGTGTATCGTCTTTGTCTTCCTTCATAAATGGGTAGGGCATTTGCGCATTTTTTACTGTGGGGCGTTACAAGGTATTAAGTTCCTCACAAAATTGGAAGCATTGCTTGTTGTTTAAGTGCGGGTTTCATCTCCTTCACATTTCTCGTTTGATTTTTTTGTGGATGTGTTATGTGTGCACTGTATCGTTGGTTCATATTTCTCGTCCGATTTTTTGTCGGTGTGTCTTGCCTTCTGTCCCAAAAAAAGTCACAACCCCAACTTAAATTACTTTGTTATTGACAATAATAATTAAATTGAAGTGTTTATGAACCCTAAGTATGAAGTGTCTTCACTGTTATGTCAAAAAGAAATTCCACTACAGCTACTGTCAAACATATGTGGAGAGTCCGATGCAAATAAGTGAGGAGTTGCAAATGACTTTTTGAATAAGATTTCAAAAATTTAGAAAATTACACACATCATCTTAGATGTACTTCAAATGGGCCATAGTAATTAGTTTCAAGTGTTTATGAAGCCCGACTAATGAAGTGTCTTCACCATTGTCCAAAAAAAAAAATTCCACTATAGCTTTCAAATATATGTGGGAAGCCTGATGCAAATAACTGGGAGCTACGAAGGACTTTTTGAACAAGATTTCAAAGACTTGGAAAATTACACATTAGTGAAGGCACTTCATTAGTTGGGACAAAAGTGAAGGCACTTCATTACTTGATGTTCATAAGCACTTGAAACTAATTATTATGGTCCATTTGAATTACATCTAATATGATTTGTGTAATTTTTCATGTTTTTGAAAACTTGTTCCAAAAAATCATTCACAGCTCCCCACATATTTGCACTGGACTTCCCACATATGTTTGACAACTGCAATGAATTTTTTTTTGGGACAACAATGAAGGCATTGAAACTAATTAATATAGTCCATTTGAAGTACATCTAAGATGGTGTGTGTAATATTTTAAGTTTTTGAAATATTGTTCAAAAAGTCATATGCAGCTCCCGCTTATTTGCACTAGGCTTCTTACATATGTTTGACAACAAGTGCAGTAGAATTTTTTTTTGCATAGTAGTGCAGGCACTTCATACTTAAGGTTTATAAACACTTTAATTTAATTATTATTGTCAATAACAAAGTAATTTAAGTTGGTGTTGTGGTATTTTTTGGGATAGAAGGCAAGACAGACCCATAAAAAATCGAACGAGAAATATGAACCACCGATACAATGCACGCACAACACACCCATGGAAAATCAAATAAAAAATGTGAAGGAGATGAAACCTACACTTAAACAGCATATAATGCTTTTAATTTCGCAAGAAGGAACTCAATGCCCTATAATACCCTATACTAAAAAATGTGCAAATGTCCTACCAATTTACGAAGGAAAAGAAAGACGAAGACAACACAAACCACTAATAAAAGAAGCATCAATAAATGCACAGAGTAAACAAAGGAATGTCCTGAAAAAATAAGGAATACCCAGCTTTTCACCGTTTTTAAAAATGTTTTCTGTGCCAAAGACAAAAACCTTTAGCCTCATCACATATGTGAGTATTGCAAAAAAATTGAAAAATCAAATTGATAAATAACACGTAGGTGCGATCAAAAGTGTGTGAAAAATATCATTTTCCATTCTTATATCACTCACCGGCTCACATCTCCCTCGTCATTAGTAATCACCGCCTCACCTTTACCCTACCTTACTTTTTCACCGCCGGCACCGAACGCCCACTCATATATTAACTCCGGAACTGAGGTCCAAGCCTTTCTCATTCCACACACAATCAATATTAAACTATTGATCATGGAAAGATTGAGGCTTATGAATTCGAACGATTTTCTCCAAGCGAATCTTTAATCCAGACAACAAAAAAGAAGAAAACTTAAGGCCATGGATTCAGATACACTCACCCAGCCAACAGAGAATAAAAAACCTCCAAATAATCTTCCAATTGTTCTTCTTGTGTTAATCTTGATAACTCCGTTATTGGATCATCATACACACTATCATCAAATCGGCATGCTACATCTTGTAAAATTTTTTGCCAAGACTTATTCTTGAGTTCAGGTTGGTGTATGTAACGTCGCTGCCAAGAGACTGCTTTTCCAACCATGGACAACAACAACAATTTTTCTCGTTGATCCACCAGAGTAGATTTCAATTCCTTAACCCTCCAGTCATGAAAGTTTGTTCCATCAAAAGATGGAAAATTGAAGGTGTACACGTTCAAGAATTGAAGAAAAAACGTCTGAAGATTCTTGGATATACAATGACGAGACGACCCAAATTCAATACAACTAAAGAAGGTACTAAACCTTCAACTGATTGCTGATCTGACGATGTCTGTTGCGAACATCGGAGGAACTCGACAGTGAACACGTTTCCCCATGGAAATCGTCCAGTAACAGTGCTCCCTTTCTCATGTTAACATGAATATAACAAAGTTATCTTTGACTAGAAAAAACAGAACCTTTTCATTTTCAAAAACTTTCTCAAAAGAAACTGAGTCAAACAATTCCTTGTCTAGAATTCACTAGCCTGCTACGGTAAGCAAGAGTTGACAGCATAAAATGATTCCCCATTCCAAATACTATTATTTATTATTGAAGGCATTTTGCACCAAAACAAAGTCAGAAAACCATAATCCACCAACAAACAATCAACTAACATTGCCATACTCAGGCCACTTAGCACGAGATGACACTCCCCCCCTATATATCTATTTTTTTCTTCAAATAAATGGTATAAGATATTTACAAGAAAACAATAACTTGTGCTAGAGAAGAGATTCTTCCGACAATATAGTCAACAACGAATACTTTGCCTTGATTGAGATTCTACCACCCTCTACACACAACTTTGCCCCAGTGACCACCCAGTACCCTGGTTGATCCTCAGGGCCCCTAACCATTTCCTTTGTGTCCACTAAACTCAGCATTTTTGGAGCTCTTGCTGGCACAGGTGGTCCAGCATGATATATTGCTGAGTTTATTTCAACTTTAGTAGGCTTCTCTGCTGACTGCAATTCCTTGCTAAGCCTAGTACTCATCAATGCTGAGAAGAATCCTGACTTTCTAGACGATGTTGAAGGTCCATCCCATTCTGATCTGCGAATTGTCGCAGATGCTACTGTGGAGAATCCAAGTCTCAAGAAAAGAACTTTCTTCATTCCCATAACCTTAACTTCAAACCACGCTTTTGTCACAATGGCTGTGGACTCGTCCATCCGGGAGCTACTGTACTGCACAGGTGCTGTGTGGACATGGGAAAACATGCTCCATTTCACAGGCTCATAGTACCCTCGGTCATCTGCTTCATCAACGGGATCATAACCATGATCATCTGAAATTTCAAGGGCTCCTGGAACCTCTGAAAGATGCTGCAGATGGATTGCCAGATGGTCATTTTTCTTGCCTTCCAAGTATAAACGGATACCTGTCACAGGCCGGTTTCCAGAATCAACCTGCTTAATCAAAATGCGTTAGTTACTTTTGTTTTTCGCTAATTTACAACTTATTTGGACACATAAGCACAGATCTTTAGATTAATTTATAGAAACAACTTGCTCTTGTTATACTTATGAACAAATTAATTACCTTCATGATGTTAACGTAAAGCTTTGGTCCCATGAGAGTGAACTGAAGTGATGGAGACATGCTCTTCTTATACTTATGGCCGAATCCAAGAGGTAGATCACCATACATTGGTGCCCATTGCCGAGGCAACTGAAATTCTAGAAATTGATGAAGCTCTTCTATTTCAGGTTTATCTGTTCGAAACAGGAAACTGTTAAAACACGTGTACCAGATAAGGCATAAAATTAGGTACTTGCGGTTTATGGAACAAAGCATAGGTTAGTTCTTCTCATGAGAGAAAACTTTCTTTTGATACACTCCATGCATACATTTGAGTATATGAATGCATCTCAAAATTAGGTAAGCTTGATCTGGTTTTATGTGTATTTATGTCATGAATCCAACAGTCATTTAAATAACCCTGAAACCACTGTTTTGTGTCTTCTTATTCTCATGCCATAGGCCACATCTTCTTCGGATTTACATGATAATGATAGAGTTTTACTTCCATGAGATATCTTGATGAAGAAATTTAGAAATCAAGTGAAATGTTGATTTAAACAAAAGTTTCCTCAAAAGTGGCAAATAACAACCGAAATTTCTAAAGAAAAACGTCCAAGATAATAACAGGTTGCAAAGAAACCAAAGTTGCTGGTGTCACTCACATCTAAGATACAAATTCACAGCGTGACTTAAAAATCCATTGCCTGGAACAGAATTGAGAAGGGAAGTGATAGGCACCAAAGACATTGATATGACATTAGGATACTTTGATATGGTTGAAAGCCACTTGTTGTAAGATTGACCATTATCAATACCCCCTCTTCGAACAGAAATGCTCACAACATCCTGCAAAGCCATTTATATGACAAGTTCAACTTTGTCAGATACAGCTGAAATGATGAAAATTTCAACGTTCTTGTAACACAGAACAGAAATATACTAACATCATTCTTGGAGTGACTTCTCACGACTGGCCTGCCAGCAGTAGGGTTAGGTTTGTTCTTGTGCCCTTGATTACCCTGTAGACATGATTACAGATATATTTAGACAACTTTTAGATTTCCATTTCCATTCACATTTTCCAAGGACAAGCATATTTATTGTTTTCATCTTTACCTTTGATTTTCTTGATTTGTCAACAGGATTGACATTAGAACTTTGATTTGAAACCTCAGAAAACCTCTCGTCAGCTAATTGCTTTAGCAACTTCTGCACTTCAGTCGACGTTAAATCTGAGTTTTTTGTCTGTTTGATATGAACCACATCCTTGCCTCCCATCTGCACCCCAACTATTACATGGGTACCATATTTTTCGATGAACCTGAAGAATCACAAATTATATGTTCATGGCCGTCAAAAAAACAAAGCTCTTTAATATTGAATACTGTTAACGAGAAGAAAATGAAGAATAACACTTACTCGGCAAGTGCTGCGGGGTTCCATGAACAAGGCACTTCTTTTTTCACATTTTCAGAAAGGGTTATGTTGGTTCTATCTAATTCGACATTATATAATGTTATGAACCATCCATCGTAGGCAAGGTTTTTAGTAGAAGCTGCGTCTGTAGCCCAGCATTTTTTCATGTTGAACATAGCATTGAATTGGCCACTTGGAATCTTACCGGACAAGGATAACTGTTTGTTGAAATGCTCAGACATCTGCATCGAAGCAAATTAATGGAAATTCAGACTTTCTCGTTTTACAACATCTAGTCATAGGAATGAACCCAAGATTCCACAAACACAAAAGTCAACTTTGCTCTTAGAAGTACAACTGAGTAGAAGTAAAAAAATAGCTTTTCGTTAGGTAAAGAAGTCCATACAAACTTGCTTCTGAGATAATTTGTAAATGCTAAGTCAGCTCTCTTCAACTCCAATTTTAACCAAAATCAAATTTTTAAATCAAAAGACTGATCTAATTCATGTTTGTAAAAGTCCAAACACGGCACCAAAAAATGTTTAGTTCTCAAAAGTCAAAAGAATACCGATGAATCAAGTATTCGATTAAACAACAAAATTTCAGTAACCCAATTTCAAAATGCACACATCCATCCACCCCTTATGAAGCAAGAATCCCAAACAATTATCAGTAGCAGCTACTAATGAACATCAAGATTTCGAGTTATTTCATGGTCATTATGCCAGGCAAATGTGTGGCGATATTGCAAGACAGTCAAAATAGTGGCTGTGGACCGTGTCTTTCAAAACCTTGATCAAAATTCAGTTCTGGCAACAGCATAATTAAAAACATGGAAGAGAGCTTCTTCATGAAAAACAAAAACTCAACCAGAGATAGAGAACAACGACCAAATTACAACTGGTCAAACATTAAATACAGTATCATAGTTACTCTTGACACTGCAGAATATATCGATGGATGTTGTCGGTGATGTTATGATGTAAATACCTGATTGAATGGGAGCACATCAGAGTGAAACCTGGTGCGTTCACCCTTGTCACACTTGATGGAGTTGGGAACATCGTCCACAACAACCCCACCGGGAAAAACAAGGTCTCTAGTGTGTGATGAATCAATCTCGATCAATCTAGATTTACAAACGGAGAATCTTATATCTCTGCAAAGATCGTACCCTTGACCAATCACCTTCACTGCTTTCTCTGCGGCCATCTGGGGATCCAAGCCCGCAATGCTCACGTTGATCATGCCCATCATTCCTCACCAGGTGTAGAGTGATGATTCAACTGTGTGGTTGTTTGTCTTGCCTCACTCTTTGGTCATGGATCACAATAAGAAGAGTTAAGGAGAAGAAGAACGAGTCTTTTAAGTGATTGTTGACTTGACTACGCTGTTCTTGTTCCTGCAATACGCAACGTTTCAAAGGGTGTTGTTGTTCTACGCGGGGCATTTTTTTTTTTTTTCTCTTTGGGTGGTTCTGGGAGCGTAAAAGGGACAGGTTGGTTCGTGTTCAAAGATTGGACCATCGAGGAAGGTGACAAGCGAGTGGGAACGAGGAATGAGAGAAAGCATAAAATGGCGGCTCCGTGTCTCTCCGTCCTCCACGTGGCACCTTTTTTCATGGTAAATAACGATGCAAACCACGTTGTGTTTTATTAAGTGGAACTGGTCGTTGCATATGGGTTTGTTGACTTGACTTGACAACTAAATATGTTTTAACAAATGAAAAAGAATTAATTACACTCTTTTGGCAATTCCTAGAAATTCAATCATTTTGTCGTAACCTGAGATAAAGGTGTCTTCGTTTTTTCACTTATTGAATAAATTGTAGTTTTTTTGCACGTTTGTTTACATTTTAAAAAATAAAGTAGAAAGTCGTAAACAAGCTAAAAATTGCCTATTTTTAATAGGTATCTAAGCTGTTTATCGATGAGAAAGTGACAATTGAAGAAAAATGCAAAGATGGTTTTTGACGAAAAACACTTTTTCATAATTGGATCCAAATACAAAATAGTTTCTGCTTTATATATATGATTTTATAAATAAATCACTTTTTTCTAAGACACTTATTTCAGCTTAAACAAAGTCGCACTAAATTAATTTTGAATTGTTATGCTCTTACTTAACAAATAAGTAGATCAATTTGTTGTTGCATTTTATAGCTTTCACTATACATTTCTATTTTTTGTTTAAATTGTTCATATTTAATCTTCTTAATATTCTAAATATTAAATTCATTTTAAATTCTATCTAACAAAGAAGGGGAGTGTGACATTTTAAAAACAACGTGTATGCTTCAGTGGTGTTTATTGTTGGATGTGAATAAAATTAGTGTTTATACTGTTAGAATTTTCTTATTTTCAAATTGTCTCCTATATGAACTATGATATCGTGTTTTCCACTTTTGGTTAAATTGACTTGATAGGAATGAAGTGAAAGTGGCCTGCATAAATGGTTACAGACGCAGGACAAAGTTTCTGGGAAGCTTAGCCAACAACAAAATTGTCTTAGGTTGGATAAAGGTAGATTCCATTTTTATCCATCATGACCAAGATGTGAAGACTTGGGACTAGACTTTGATATACGCGTCTCCACAATCTTTTCATGCTATCATTCTCAAATCTCAATTCCTCCTTTATGACTATTTACATCACTCTTTCTCTGTGGCTCCTTTTCATTTGCTTTAAATTTAATGAGGTACACAAAATTCATTTGCTTTTATGACACTATTTTGGAGAGATTCAAATCTGTTCGGTCATGATGTTATTTTTTAACCAAATTAAAATTATTACTTAAATGTTTATTTATAAATTTTCAATTTTCTTCTAAGAATAAACATGGATAACAATTTTAATTGTGCTTATATGTTTTTATTCATATCACAAAAAAGACACGTATTCCATTAAAAAAAAAAGTGAATCAAAAGGCAATCTCTATTCTTGTATTAATATAACCTCTTTTTTTTTTAATTATTATATAGGTTAATTAGCATGCATGCAATTCTCATGTATGAGAAACACAATGTAGCCTCTCTTTTGACCTAGTCCATATAGATTTTTAGGTAGTCCAAACACAATGTAAACACCCACTTCTCCCAATATTACATCACCTCTTCTTTAATCTTGTCCCTTAGTACTACCCTACCCTACCCTACCCATTTATTTTACGACAAACCCAACTTATATTATGTCCTACCCCCTTCATGATCACTCCAACAACCATTTTTGTTATCACCACAACCATTTTGTTGAACTTGAAGATGAGTATTAAAGACTTAATTGAAGATGAAGATGTTTTGATGAAGAGGATATTGATGTTGAAGATGTGTCTTATAGTTTAATTTTCTTTGAATTTGGTTTTTGTCATTCATAAAAACTATGTTGAGCATATACCTTAATATTGTGTTTGGATAAGAAACTTTTTTCACTTTCAAGAAATCAAAATGCATTATATTTGAATTATTTACAATTAAATTATCTTTTTTTTTTTACATATTTTGTTTGGATAGAGTAATTAAAATATTGTACATTTCAAATGTTTTTTGTTGGATAAAGTAATTGAACTTATCTTCCTTTTAAAAATATTAAATTATTTAAAATTAAACTTTGCAAAAAAAAAATATGTGTGTATGAAGAAAAAAATAATTAGTCATAAAATTTAATTTATTTTTATTTTTTTGAGTAAATTTCAAATTCAATAACTTTATATATTTGAAATACTTTCTAAAAATTTATAAATTTCAACGTTATTCATCCAAACAACTCATTTTACTCCAAAATATTTTGAATTTACTATAAATAAATTATTCTCTTAAATCATCTTATCTAAACAAGTTATACAAGAAATGAAAAAAAGATAGTTTTAAAACATAAAAAGTTTTTCAACTTTTTTGACTAAATCTATCTGTAATCAATTAAATTAGTCTGGAGAGTATCTTGTAAAAGATAATTGATTATATAAATTAATAATTGATTAAATCAAAGAGCATTTTTAAGTGTTTTCAAACTCTTATAATTATAATTGATTATACTCTTTTTATAATTGATTCAACTTGTGAGCAATTAATGTGGAGCGGGTTCATCAATTAGCACATACAAATGTAATAATTATTTTTTTAAAGTTTTGTTAGGATAATTTGTTGCCAGTTTGATTTAACCGATTAAAGCGACAAAAATGGTTTTAGATAAGTGTTTTACTTTTGATGATTCACTATATATGAACATAGAAAAAAATCACTTTAAAAAGTAGTCAGATAATTGAGTATTTTTCATTAAGAACATTGGTACAATAAGGATTTTTTTTTCTAGCATACTAACCATTTATTGGCCCACAAAAAAGATATTCACTACCAAACCTTAGTGATGTCTAATATGTATCAAATACTTTCAAGTTTGGTCTCTGAATATCCTAGTTCAAGGTGTTATTCTCAAGTATCCCCACATTTTCTTGGTAAATATTTCCTTAGACTTAGGGATAACAATGTGGGATGGGCTATAAGCCAGCTTGGAGGCCAACAAGAAAATTGTAAGACAAGAAAATTGTGAGATGGACCGAGTATTTTATCTTGTTGGCTTGCTTAGGCCTACCATGCATAATCCGCAGTCTGCATAGACCAACCATGGGCTGACCCACATTTGGTTCGCATAACTAGCATTAACTTAAATTCCTAACATGCATCAACACCAACACAACATGTTGTGTGTGTTTCTTCTAAGCAAAATGTTCATTCATGTTTCTTCTCTAGTTCATCCATCCAAAAATAGTTCACTCATTTGTGTCCGGTCCATTCAAAAGTAGCTTCCTCATTCACTTTTTTCCTTATTTCAATCTAGTTCAAAGTCATTTTTATTTTTAATAGACGTTTATTTAAAAGTTATAAATTATATAATTATGAATATTATTTAATCATTTTTACTTCTTTTTAGAATACTATTTTGAGATTTGCAATATAATTTTTTTTATTTTCTAATACGTGTAATTTTATCACTGTAATTGTATAAAAAAAATCATCTATTGTAATATAATAATTTAATGTCATTGTCATGAATCTTGTTTATAGCATTCAACATATATTGAAGTTTAAAAGATTAAATATTTATTCTAAATTTCAATTATTTGTTTAATCTTTGTTATATGTGGAAATTTGTTCAAGTAGTGTATTATAATTTTTATTAGTATTTTAAAAAAAATTCATTAGATTTGAAGAATGGAGGTAAAGAGACATTTCAAATACTTTTAAATTTGAATATCTCTTTTTTTATAATTTTTTTAAATATTTTTAAATTTTATCAATGTTATTTCATTAACGTTTTTGAATTTAATAAATGTTTTGGTTGTTATGAAGATTTATTTGATAATCTAATTTAAAATATATAGAATTATAATTTATTTTCAAATATTTAAAAATGGAGAGACAATAATATATCCTTTTAATATTAAATCTTTTATAATTTTCTTTTTATTTATCGTATTTTTTTATTTTATAAAAAATAATTATTTAATATTAAAATGGTAAGAAAACAG
>Ga0099823_1003437_pt1 | contig 14986 bp, 9 predicted proteins | sample CowpearedBW_FD_76831 | JGI IMG/M metagenome (GOLD analysis project Ga0099823, IMG submission 76831) | Root nodule microbial communities of legume samples collected from California, USA - Cow pea red BW | ecosystem: Host-associated > Plants > Roots > Nodule | place: USA: California | collected...
CAGAAATTCATAATGAATTAGATAGGAATGATGAACAACGTTATCACACATGTCACTATCAACCAAGCTGAGAACCCAGTCACTACTTCTATCTATGTTTCACTGCAAATTCATATGATAATTGTAAAGCATACACTTTTTCTTTTTTACATTACTAACTGTAATCTTAAATATAAAAATAAAATAAAAATGTATCTTAATCTTAAGTATAAACAAATATTAATAAATTTCACCTATTTAGTGAAATTATTTCCTAAAGATTTTATTTAGAATTTATTCCTAATGACTAAATTTATACTTGATATCAAGTTCTGATAAAGGGTCATTTACAACAACAAAAAATCATTTAGTAAATGAGATATAAAATAATTATGAATATTTTTCTTATATTTGAGGCGGGAAGGAGTAAAATAATTATGAATATTTTGGTAAAAAAGAATAATAAATAGAAGAAACAATTTAAAAAGAAAATTGTAAGAAAAAAACAAATAAATTACCCCAAAAAAAATGAGGTAGGTGTTATCATAATGGTAGTATATAGAATTCTCTTTCTTTTATTTTCTTTGTCTCTGGCATCAATATATTCCCATCATTTTCTTTTAAACTAGAACTTGGACAAATACTTAAAATTGATGGCATCAAATGCCAAATTATTATAATTTTCAGTCAATCAAAATTTGGACCGAAGGAAACCCTCCTTACATGTTCTAATATCTCAGATTTCTTGGACATTTTTTCGATTATTGAATAGGGGGCAGAAGTTACATTTAAGAGATGATGATACACATACACATTATCAGAGACAGAGTAATTCAGAAAGATGATACCTTCATTTCGCATTTTATGGTGATTTTGTACTTTCATATTGTAAAACATTTGATCCAGGATTAACCTGCCGACACCAAAAGATTACTGTGTTCAAATTTATATGCCGCAAAAGTGATATCATCTGAATTCTAATTTCAAACTAGTTTTTCTGCTTCTGTTTTGAATTACAATTTAGTCTTAAAGTTATCACCCCAAACTATAGTTATGTCAATTTTGATATCAGTGAAATTAACTTTCTGCTGTGAGTAATTCAACGAATTCTTTCAAGCTAATTTAATTTAATTTTGCAGAGGGTTCAAATCCTTTCTTCCTGCTATTGTTTTGTCAATAAAAAATTTGAGATCAACTTCCAAATTATTTAGATGAAAGTTAACATCAACAAGCTACTGATAGAGTTCCTGTAATTGTTAAATGGCACAAAGAAACTCTGAACACATCACTTGTCAACCCTCTGCTTACTTAGTGATTTTGTGTGGGATAATGCAAACATTCTCTGAGCTGAGTTATAAATAATCATTTCTAGAATAGTTGGATCAGAATTCTCAGAGGAATAATGATTCCCAGCCATTATGAAGGACTCCAAATGCTGGTGTCAGCATACCAACTTGTCTAATTATGCCATAAACTGGGGCAAGAGGATGAATTTCAGACAAAAAGGTGTGGTCCTAAACAAGTAAAACAAATCATGAAATAGATCTAAAGAGAGTAATAAAAAGCATTGGATAATTGGATGGCACCAGAAAGTCTAACAAAATTGTCATTGGTTGAAGCACTGCTGCAGGAGCATCAACAAAAGTCATAGGACACCAATAAGCTTTAAAAATCTACATGGCGTGCAAAATCTCTAGCAGAACACCAAAGATGAAATCTTTTGAAATGGTTCCCCACTAGAGAGGCCAAAATCAAGGACCAGTTCGCATAAAAACAAAACAACAAACAAGGTAAAACCGTAATAGAGACAGCCTCTGTCATTGTGCCGTTTTGCTTCTTCAACAACATTTTTATTTTCATGAGTTGTGAAACTGGAATCGTAAAATAAAGAGTCCATGAAACTTCTTTAGGCTTTTTTGTTAAAAGGATGCGTTACAAAAATAATCAAACTACATGTTAGTGTTTACTTGTGTTTGTCCCGAAACTGTTTCATGATGATGGTAGATTTTCTTTTAGCTAACGTGTCGGTGTCTCTAACATTGTACGCGTGAGAATCTCACCAGATTATCTCGCACCGAGCTTCATGGCTCCTCGGTCAAACGAATAAACAAAGCAGTGTGTTTGAAATTCTGGTAAAGGAATTCTCAAATCAGGGTCTCGACAAAAGGTTGTCTCATCTAACTTCTACTCCAACCATGATTTCGGGATTATCAACTCAATTCCAAAACCTGGCATGTTTGCTCATTTCCTACCTTTTTCTACACTTCCAATGTCAACCCATATTTCTATGATCATCAGCGTTTAACCGTTACGTAACAATCTCTTGTATTTGGGATAACAATTATGTCATATTAACTGTCAATGATCCGTGATATTTGGAAAAAACAAACACACTATATAGCATGCGATTTGATGAGATCAATAGGTTTAGTAACTGCTGATTCTAAAGAATGTGTTTCTACAGCCTGAACAATCTCATCGCATTTTGGCACTGTTTCTACTACTATTGTAATAGTGGAGCAATGGTTAACAAACAGGGGACTTATTTTTCGTTAAGAATTGACAGCATCAAAAGTTTTTATAAAATATATTTGCATCTGAGTGACATCTACATGAAGTGACTCCCCAACAGTAACAGTGACAAAGACGTTTAACCGTTGAGATCTCATAAAGAAATGAGTCAGACCCCAGATTATATTAATAGTCGACATGGGCAAAGATCAGCCACAAAATTTATTATTATTCCCTTTGAATTGTATTATTACACAGTTAACGATTTAGCGTTAGTCTTTTTCTGCAACACCCCAGTTGTGAAATTTGGTACTTGAGTTTCTCTTAGTGAACCAAAATGAATGGATGCAGAATAAAATAGGTATAAGGTAAAAGTGGGTAGAATCCACCAAGTCAAAAGCAAACAGCAGTCGATAAGCATGTAAATAGCATCTTGGATGAGGACCCCGGTTAGAACCCCCAATATTCTTTCCAAACCCCGCAACACTCTTTAGTGTGTACTTAAACACTGTTCCTCATTAGTGAAAAGACGAGCCACAGGAATGAAGGAATGATGCAGTGTACACTGTTTAATTTTGGTGTCAAAGTTACCTTTATCAGTAAAATTTCAATAATGGACTGAGCAAGAGAGCCTCTCAAATTCTATAATGAACATCAATCATTTTTTGTTTGTTCGTATTTTTCCTCAAGTACATAGGCAACCACTATACATCAAACTCATTTTCTCAGGATCAAAAAGGAAAAGAAAAAAATAAACTCAGTTTCTTTTCTGCGCATTAAAAAAATGTTAGTGCCCAATTGATTATTCTGACAAGCCTTCCACCTTCATTCAGTCATCATATATATTCTCCAGAAACAATTAAAAAATCTTGAATAAAAAAATCAACTTCCTGCACCAGAAAAAAACATTGATCATTATTAGAAAGCATAAGTTGGAGATTATTAATAAGCATGTCTCTATAAGAATTAACACCGATGCACATGGTTATTAATGAAAAGATTTATGTGCAAAAAAATATATGTAGCCATGTGCATTGGGGTTAATCCATATGAACATAAAGTGGAACAAATCGCCAGGAAGTAGTACCTGATGACTGTGAAGGACAGTTAACGATCAAAGTATGGTGAGACACTGAAAGGTTGAGTGTATGTTAGTTGGGTATCAAAATATGCACATTACCGAAGCTGGTGTATGAGTAGCTACCAAGATTATGATGATGTACTGTACTGATCATGTGTTAGGCAAGGCATGGCTGTAGCACCAAAACTACAGATTATAAGCTGACAAAGATAAAGTAAAGGTAAAATTAGACAAAGAAGCAGGCCAAAAGCAGCACGAAGAAAAGCATGAAAGAGAAGAAAACTAACCTTTTTCGGTATGTGGGAAATGGGTTGTCCCTATCTCCCTCCATGAATGAGTTTTCTTCAAAGTAATTCCAGCATGGTAATGGGGGACCAATTGCTGCTCAACAGTAATAGGTGGATGTAAGATTTATAATTCAGGGGAAAAGAATAATTGTATTGACAATAAGAAAAGAACAAAAGGACTTCAAAGCAGAAAAGATTGTGATATATAGGCTTTTCAGACAATTCTGTGAACATATTCTATTCATATTGGCTCCCGAATTCATGAAACCAATTTGAATATCTAGTAAAGCAAGATACACTTAATGGCCAACATCGTTTTAGTATATTCTTTTAGACTATATGTTTTCATTGCACTAGCAGGATCCACTCTAGTATGTTCAACCCCATATAAATCATTTACAGCTTCAGAATCTAGTACTTTTGCTCTAGCCAACAAGAAAATTAAAAAAAAGTTAGGGACCCTTCGGCCAAATGGGCAAGGTCAGGTTTGCTTAGGGCCCTGCACGTGTTTTTTAATTTTTTCTATTTGTAAGTGCTTAGAAGATAAAAAATAAAAAATAAAAAAAAACAAACAACTCAGGTATAGATATTACTAGTGTACCTGAATATGGAAGGACACGTCTCATATCCCAAACTCGTTTAGAAAAAACTCAGTTCAGTATATCCACCGGAATATGGCAGAAGTTCCTCCACCTCAATTCTTGAACGAGAACAACTCATTGTTTTCTTCAATCTGCCATGAGCTGACTCAACCTCAGCCCAAAATATGCCATAGACAGGTCTGTGATCTGAAAACTTTGATTCCCCACGGACATACGACAACTGATGTAGACCTTCTCCATACCACAAAATACGGTCACACCTATGAAAGAAAAATATTTATATAAGCATAAGTAGCATAAGCTAACAAAATACAACGTAAAATATGCTTTGCTTCATAATTCATAAGCATTGTTTCATATGAATGATACTATAAAGTATTCTTTCTTCTAAATTCCTATGATGTGGTGTGATAAATGATGATCTTACCAAGCAGGGGTTCTCCTTTTCTCTTTGGGGTGCATATCGTCTCCAGCATATCTATCTGAATTAGTTGAATACTTGTACGTTGGAGGAAAATATATCTTTCCTTCATTCCACCCCAGAAACACACGACCTCTTTTCTGCTCTATTCTCAACTGCCATCAATGCAATAATTGAGATTCATTACGTATATTCATACAATAATGTTACATTTTAAGTTAAACAAGGAACAAAGAATTTATATATCATGTTTAACAGACATACTTGATCATTCTCTAACAATGCTCTCCAATTTTGCATCTCAACAAGTGCCTTAGCAGAACGGTAGGAGAGCGCTATCCGGTAGTTCAAATCTCCAAGCCATATAATTCGACTAAATTGAGAAAATGCAAAATCTCAGTTAAGTGTAAAGAAAAGCAGACATAGGGAAACAGAATTGTGCGTGATACTGAGACACGAGGAGAAGGTGATATATTAGCAAAGGGGGCTTAAATAACTGACATTATTAAAAAATTAAATTTTAGATGAATGTGGGTAGACTCTTACTCATGATCAAGGATTGTCTGTGGAGACTTATCATTGTCCACACCTTGAACACGAGGAAACCTTGTCTTTTTAAGAATCTCCATAACATCAGAATTTCTTCTTAGTTCATCACCCTCTTTCTGTCCGGAGGTTAAATGGCTACAGATAAAGCAAAAGCTTGTTTCATGCAAAGACATACTAATTGAGATGGATCCCTGCAAATACAAGCCAACATAACTCCTTCATTCAAGCATATTTCATGAAACCATCATGTTTTTCGTGAATTGATCTAAGGAAAAACAAATATTGAGAATATGACTTGACTTAAAATTTACCTTGTTTCCCAGATAGCCCATCAATCCTCTGCCAACACAAGACACTTTCATGTTTTGAACATGATCTTTCAGTTCACTTCTCACCCATATTGTAAGATATATTCCCACCATTTGCTTACTAGCAACAAGGCAGTACCTTGAGTGACCTGGCATGGCATATCCCTCTTCATTAAAGGAAGGTCCACCTCCACCACGGGACATTGGGGAAAATAAGACTGTACTTGGTGAATCCCCAAGGCCATTGTCATCGTCAGATGAACCCCATCTTGAGTAGTCACTTGGTCTTGAGTAGTCACTTGCCCTGGAATAATCACTAGGCCTGTAGCCCCATCTAAAACTGGGATCAAAGTCACTTGGCCTGTGACCAAAAATTACACGATCACAAACGCTGTATCTTCGATCCAGCCGCGGCTGCACAACTGAAGGATCATTGTCCATTCCCCAACCACTAGAAGTTGTCTGGAATGATCGCCTATGGAAGAAAGATGAGTTCTTCTGCCTTGCTGATCCCTCAAAATCTGCATTCAGCTCCACAACTGGCTGAGGTATGGGAGATGGTGTATAGCACCCACTACTTCCACTGCTGCCAGGAAGATTGTTTAAAGTCTTTCTGATGAGAGCCAACCATTTTTTAGCAGGGCCATTGTCTTCTGCCCCTAAGATATTACCAGCATTCAAAGGAACTATCTCTTGAAATCTGCAAGGGACAAGTAGAAATTGTCATTGGTAACTGTGAATGCTACCTTTGATGGAAGACTACGTTGACAAGTACCAATTCCTACCCAAGAACATAAATGTCAGCGGGTGATGAAGAGTGAAGCCAATCATCTAAATTCAAAGTACTTGGAGGGGATCTTCCAGCTACATTCCACGTAGCTACAAAAATGCTGCTTCCGCAGAAAAGAGAGATACCAATGAGAATTTGAACATGGCCTTTTTTTTCAAAAAGAAGGTAAAATAAGACAAACGGTATACCTGTAATTCTGCACATCTATAATTCGAGGGTGGTCAAGATTCATTCTTGCTCGCCTGCCCTGATCTGTGCTTCTGCTAAATTTCTCTGTTCATTACAACGAGTGGTTGTAAAGATTTTGTGTAAGAAGTCGGCATTTAAATAACACGAAGGGCATGGTTCAAGAAATGAAATGAAGGCAACTCTATACCTGTTTTGCTCTTTTTGATTGTGCATGGCTCTCTCTCAGAGAAGCTATTCCTACTTCTGCATTCCACGTCACCGCCTGCACAAGGAAATTAGGGTTGATGCATCAAATTCACGAAAAGAAACTACAGTGACTGAATTTATATCAAGAGGGAGGAAAAAACAGAATTGTATTTGATGAACATATATTTCAGCTTATGGTTTCATTTTGTTTGGATGCGAAGAAAGTGTTGAAAGAAAACAAATTAATGAGAACATAAAAACTCAGGAAAACACAATCTATGCCTAAGAGAAAGCTAATTAAGTATTTAGGATAGCTTGATCTTTTGCATTAGACAACAACAAAATCAGACAGAACGTGACGTGACGACTGATCTCAGGCTTCAATTTTTCTTTCGAAATGGTGATATTCATCCAGACTTCGACTGAGAATTTGTTCAAGACCTAACACTGCACAGTTCTATCAACACAAATCTCACGTGTAATTTATTCCTGGGCTTGTTTCTCCCTTAGAAACTGATCACTAGTTCAAAGTGAATTTTGAAGAAAACCAACACCTACCTCCATAAGTAGCACCGTCTGCTTGGGAATCATCAGTCTTGCATTTGATATTAAAGAACTTCCTGACCATTTTCTTTGACCATGAGAGCTTCATGAAGCAACAGAAAGACGAAACAGTCAACAACTTGCAATATGCAAACACCAAAACACTCAGAATGTTGAATTTCATTCCCCTGGGAAAAAAAACTAAAAAAGAAAAAAAAAATCTTTATATTAGAGGATATTGGCAAAACCTTGCTTTTCTTGGAATTCTCATCTCTCATTTTCGCAAACTTCTACTTCATGCAGCTCTTGAAGCTCTCTGATATATTTCTGTGCAGCTTAGAAGTATATCTATAGATCCAAAAGTTCTTTGAATTTGAAATAGCAAAGTATCATTGGTTGGGAAGCCCCTTCTCCAATCTCCACACTATGTATCTATGTTTTGGAGCTGAGGAAGAAGACGAGGGTCGCTTGTTGTTCTCAATTGGAGAGAAAATAGGTTAATTAATGAAGCCGAGAAAGTTAAAGAAAAGAGGGGAAAATGCGTTGTGTGTGTTTCCTTGGTTTCCTCTTCTGGTGCGCTATGTACGAGCTCTTGCAACACTACTACTAGAAAGTATAAGAACATGGAAACAAACTCCCATAAATATGAAAGCAAGCGCCACCAACTGAAGAGAGAGACAACACTTTAATGCGTGGAAGTGAAAAGAGATTCTGAAGTATTAGAAGAAGACAATGCAGCAAGCATATAGAGGGAGGGAGGGAGGGAGGGAGAAAGAGAGAGAAAGAGAGACAGAGAGAGAGGCTCCTCGTTCTCTGCAACCACAGGAAACAAAGTATCGAATTTGAACAGAATAAAGCGCAGTAAAAGAGAGCATAGAAGAGCTTTATTAGTATTTAAATAACAATATTTTAGTGACAACCTTAGCTCAAGACAAGGGGGCAACGGGTAGGTGGTTTTTTGCTTTAAGGCTTCTGCATAAAACGACCCGGTCAGCTGATCAAAGCTGCCCTTGGTCAGCAAAGTGAAGAGGGGATGTGAACTATGAACTGTTATGTGAGATCTACCACTATTCTCCTATTCCCGTTCCTAAACCTGCATTCTTCTTCTAGTTTTTTGGTCTTCCAATTAAAGCAAAAGCAGTTAAAGAAGGAGAAGGGAAAAAGAAAAAGATAAAGGCCTTGTTTATATTATGTTATTGTGTTGTATTCAATTATTGGTCAAAGAATGTTTGGAAGAGAAGTAATAGTAAACCGATGTAGTGTGTCATTCCTCTATAATAATACAATAATGAAAACAATTGTCTTGTTTTCTTGGGCACGCGAATGAACCTTTCAAAAATTTAATTTTGTCTTTCTTTGATATGCCAATGCCATGTTCTGTTATGTTATGACCAGATATTAATTTTGTATGGTTCAATTCAATGTGACGTTTGATTCCATAGATTGGTGTAGGTATGGTGCCACTGAATATAGGGCGTGTTGCGTTGCATAGCAAATAACTTTGAGGCCCTTTTGGCTCTGACCTAGCTAGTCTTGGAATGTCTTTGGAAACAATGGCAACTTACCCAATTTTATGGTGTTGGGGATTCCTTTTCCCTTTCCCCTCCCACCCTTCACTGCTTTTAACTCTTTGAAGCTGCCGCCAACTATGATTTTCTCTAAATCTTATCATATTCATTATCTACAACAACTCTGGTTTACACTTTGGAACGAAAAACCCATGCAGTACCATCTTCCACCATCTTTTTCCTTTAATTCCTCTAACACCTTCAATACCCAATTTCCAAAACAAAATGCCCTTTTGCCTTTCGCTCCCAAGTTTGAATTTTGGCCATGCCTTTTTCTCCTACCGTTCCTAAATCTCCTCTGGGTATAACTCTCATACATCACTTTGAAATTTAGTTTTGGGGATCAAGATTTAAGAGTATTAATAAATTTAAAAATTGACTTTTTCTTTCTGTATTTTCTATAAAGGTGTTTATGGAATTATATTTGCCTTACAAATTTCATGTGTCTTGAACCTCTTCAAAGATTGAGGGCCTAGCCCCACTGGCCACCAGTCTGTTCCCTTTTCCACAAATTATTGGTCTTCAAGTATCTTATTAGTCAAAACTCTTGTTGATATGAAATAGAAAATGTATTAAGTTGACAGTGCAATACTGTTTATACTATTATTATCATCAGGAAAATAATAAAGTATCTCCTCACAGAAGTCCACCACCTAAATAAAGCATATTTTTTCAAAAAAATAAACTTATTTAATTAAAAACTACAAAATGGACCTTTAATGTATGGATATACACAGTACTCCAACTTATTAGAATTTAAAGATAGTGTATAGTTAATTATTATATTTAACTTTAAGATAAATTAACTTTATGGATTTTTTTTTTCCAAAATAATAATAACCTAAACTTCACTAAACTTGTATTCAATGCAAATAAGAGCGGTGGAACTTTTCTGACATGAAAAAAATAATAAAGCCGAAAGAAAAATCAGCTGGTGCAGCTGCGCTGCAGAAAATAAGACAGAAGAAATATGGTCAAAGGTATGAGAAGAGTCTCCACTAAGTTTGAATTTGTTAATTTCAGAGAATTTTGGGAGTGATGCAGGAACAGTGATAGTGTGGTGGGAACAAACCAAACAAAATGGGTCTAATCAAATCCCGGGGAAGTAATTACATTAAAGAATGCGAAAATATGCATACATAGAGCTACGAGGTGGTAGCAGACAGCAAAATTAACCCAACTGGGGGAAGCTCATTTGGAATTTCTCAAATACTATAATAATGAGTAGATGATTTGAAATCAAGGCTATCTAATCAGAAAACCATCATCTTATTTTATTTCCACCTAAATTCAAAAATATGTTAACAAATTCAAGTCATAATTCCTTGTAATCAATCTGAAATAATTGAGAATATACCAGGTTTAATTATTTAGTTTCGTGATATAAAATTATATAAGATGATTTGAAATGAATAATGTGAAGATAAAAAAGGGTTAAGATGAGTATAATAACATAGGTGTTGGGTGTGCTTTTGCTTTATGTGGGAATTGTGGAGCATGGTTATGTTTATGCATGGTTGAAGGTGGGTCTTTGGGAATGATTTATGAGACAATAGGGAAGAGAAGAGGGGCCATGGAATAATCCAAATAAACTGGTAAAGGTTGCAAACATGAGAGAGAATTGGGCCATGCATAGTAATTGCATATTTAAAGAACAAAGAAAAAGTGGTCCCGCATTTTAGAACGTGCGATGCCATCGATCAACTTCAACTATATATCTTAGATTATTCAGAAGCTAAGATAGCAAATTATAGTATCTTCATCATGCTGGTATCTAAGCGGAACCAACCATGTTGGATTCAACACAATATCATCAAAAACGGATATTTCGATACGTGTTTAATTAGGAATCTCACTCTTATTTCACAATTTTCATTTAATTACCTTCAACTGGTTTAGTGAATTCAAAAGTAAAATAAACAAAGTTTGTAAACTAATATTATTAGGAGAAATGTTGTTTTTATCATTTTTTTTTTGGTTATGTATACAATCAATTCACTATTTTTTATTAATAGTAATAATAATAACAAGTGAATCAGCTAATCATATTTTTAAATATATAACTATAGTAGTGTTTAGTAGTATGTTATTGTTCTATTATGTATTAACCAAAGCTTGTGAGATAGCTACTGCAAGAGACATAAGAGGAAAATAGTGAAAAGTTGGAACGCATAATTAAACCCACTTATCATAATTCATCTTCTGGAGTCTATCCAAGTGAAATAATTAACTTGCTCTTCGTTGCGGAAGACGTGAGAAGATAGAAAAAAATAATTAGGGGAATAGGGGTAAAAAATTGAGTTAAGATTAAACTTATATTTAAATTTAGCTTAGGACAGATTTCTTTTATTTAGAAAATCCTCAAATCTAAACTTTAATAAAAAAAATGAAAAAAAAAATTCAGCTATTTAAAAAGTTTTAAACCTATATTTATTTAGATAAATATAAATAATAAATTCTAGTAGTATCACTATTATAGGGTTAAATATGTTTTTGTCCCCTTAATTTTTAGTGAAAATTGGAATTAGTCTCTAATCAAAACTTTGACCCAATTTAATCCTCCACTTTAAACCAGGTGAATTTAGTTATTTAAACCAAATCTTGTTAAGTTGATTTGACGTTTTAAAACGCGTGTTTCATGATAACATTTGAATTATTTACGCTATTTGACCCATTTTCATGCTTAGAAACACGTTTGAAACGTCAAATAAGTTTAACAAAATTCAATTAAAATGACTAAATCCACGCATGCATGTAGAAAGATGAGAGATTAAATTGGTTCAAAGTTTCTAAACGTTACTAATTTAAATTTTCTCTAAAAGTTAAAGGACAAAAACATATATTTAATCATATTATTAAATTACCTTTGTGATGATATATTTATTAAAATAATAAAGTGTAATACCCCACTCATTAACTAACCACAAACAAATATATTTGGGTTAAATATGCTTGTAATATTTAGGTATAAAATTGGAATTCGTTTATCTCCTTCATTTTTTTATATTAAAATTTAAAAATAAATAAATATAATTCTCTTAATTTAACGGGTTAAGTCCCACAACGAGCGCAACCCTCATGTTTAGTTGTCAAGATTGAGTTTGAAATCCTGAGCAGACTGCCAGTGATAAGCCAGAGGAAGGTGAGGATGACGTCAAGTCATCATGCCCCTCCCCGGACGACACACGTGCTATAGTGGACATGACAAAGAATCGCGATCCCGTGAGGGTGAGCTAACTCCGAAAACCCGTCCTCAGTTCGGATTGTAGGCTGCAACTCGCCTGCTTGAAGCCAAAATCACTAGTAATCGCCAATCAGCCATACAACAGTAAATTCGTTCTCGGACCTTGTACACACCGCCCATCACACTACGGGAGCTAGCGATGTTAAGTTTTTCTTTTTACAAAATAAAATAGTATTTCAAACTAGCATTGAAGGTTGAATATATCAAATCATGTAAACACCTCAAACACTAATTTAAAATTGTTTATTAAAAATAAAATGATTAGGTGAAATTAAAGGGGTGAAAACCACTTAAAATAATTTTTGTTAAAAAAATGGATAAAATTTATTAGGAAAAATAATTTTTTCCTTCATTTCGTTCTTGTTTATACATGAAGATAATATGCGTTTCAATTATACAGCATACTTTCTTATTTTTCTTATTTATTTTTTATTTCTCTTAAACTAAATTCTCTTGAAATTCATTATATTTCTCGCTTACTTTTATCTATTTGTCTTCTTCTACAATACATTTTTAAATATTTTTATATTTTAATTTTGCACTACTAACATTTGGCACGGTTTGCAAAACAAGATCATGAGAATGTTTGTTTTGACTTTTAAGAAATAAATTTATATTCAAACGAAATGTAGTTTAAAAAATAAAAATTATAAGAATTATATTTTTAAAAATATACACCGTGCAAAATATCATCTTACAAGTGAAAATTCTTAAAATTAAATAAAATTTCCTTCTTTACAATTATTCACGATTGATCTTGTGTGACATGTGAATCATTCTCATCGTCGCGAAAATATGAAACATATCCACTTTACTTAATAAGTACAATTTTCAGCGAGTAGTTATTTTTATTTTTATTTTTATAAAGATGTGTCCAAGAGAAAATTCTAATGATTCTTTCATGAAACAAATGTGGAAATTTCTTGAAGCCATCTTAATAATATTCCCAAAAATATTCGAATAGTCCTTTTATAACAAACTGCCACGGCGCCACTAGTCAATAGAATGGCCCTACATCAACTTTAAAGTTTGTTTCTTAAACTGCTTTTATTCTTTATTCAATTTTTTGTATTTCACTTTCTTTGGGTAATCCACAACTATCATTAGCTCACTAATTGCTCTCTCATAAATTCCATAGTATCTGTTCGGATTTCAGTGAAACAAAAAAATGAAGATTCCTGTGTTGGGTAGGTGTGTATATATATAATCTGAACTTAGCACAATCTAAGGTGAATTGTGAAAAGACAAAAAACAAAATTTGGTAAACTTCATGCAACATTTTTTTTAACATAACGCATAGTAATGAAGAATAGAAAGATTTTGCAAGAGATGTTCAAACTTATAACAGGTTCGTGTGGAAAATGACCGAGACATGAAAAAGAGAAAGGCAAAAGATATATTACGCAGAGATTGAAATAATTAAAGAGACGATATATGATACAATTTCTTTTCTACATATAAAGCAATCCAATACGTACTATCACCATAAAGTGGTATCAAGGGGAACACCGTCCCTGAATATTCAACAAAGACATGATGAATAATGTTACAAATCAGTGCAATATTTTCACGTAAATATCCTTGCATTTCCACCACTTTCTTATTTGTGCAACTTTGAATTTAGCACTATGGGATACTCATCATCATCATTCAACAACAAGAAAAGAATAGGGAAAATAATATATGCAGGAGAACCACTAGTGTGTTTGATCAATCAATGCATAGTTATTAAGTATATAATTTAATATATGATATCTTAAATTTATATACTATATATTAAAGTGATATTCTTCATTGGGTGTTGAGAAAAATGATTTGGCACTGTTGAATCAACCAAACAGTTGGAAAACACTTAATGGTTGGAACTTGGGATTGGGACCATATGCATTCAATTCGTGTACTCTCAGGTAGGTATCATCCATAACGGCCAAACACAAACTCCATAATGGTAATCACAATGGTTAAGATAAAACTCATGCACACGTGTAAATATAACATAAAACTCGTTAATGCTAATGTCTGAAGTCGAAAAGTTTTATGAAACAAAAAAGAACTGTCAAACACTATTCTAAATAGACAATTCCATCTCGTGAATTCGTTTTGAAAAACTAGGGCTATTTAAAAAGAAAACGAACTCCCAGCAGCAGGTTTATTCTGATTGTGATGGTGATCTTCATTAAAAAACCAGTTCTTAATTGTGTATTATTTTATACAGTTATGTATATGTATAAAAGTAGATGCAGAAAGTAATTCATCTGTAAAACAGTCTTTTAGAAAATACCATTCCTCTCGTATGAATATTACACATTAATTCCATTTACTTTTATATTTTAATATATCATTTAAGAGTGACATGATTGTTCAATTATAAGGTAGGAATATATTTTTTTTCTTCATTACTATTCCTGGTAAATAGAAGATTGATCATCTACACTGCCAGTTTCCGAACTAGCAGGGTAAGACAGTGTCATTTTTATGGGGTCAGAGGGCACACATTGTGATCACCAAAAGCATTATCGAAATAAAATAATGAATAATAGAGTAGAGAGTTGGAAAGATTATAAAGAACTTAATTGATATTACTCAATGATCTAAAAAAAAAGAAAATGAAGTGGTATACAACGTGGTTTACGTAATCCATTTTTGTAATGTTGTCGATGATAGAAACATTATAGTAGAATGTGTTTGGCATAAGGAAAAGGTCAAAAAAAAAAAAAAAAAAAAAAAA
>Ga0099823_1003438_pt1 | contig 14982 bp, 11 predicted proteins | sample CowpearedBW_FD_76831 | JGI IMG/M metagenome (GOLD analysis project Ga0099823, IMG submission 76831) | Root nodule microbial communities of legume samples collected from California, USA - Cow pea red BW | ecosystem: Host-associated > Plants > Roots > Nodule | place: USA: California | collected...
ATTGATAAGGTCAAACAATTCTTATCACAAGAGGAAGAATATAAGGTAAAATTATAAATTGAGAAAGGATTAGAAAGAGCCTGGATTGAGACACGCAGAGCCCTGTCATTAGAGAGAAAAAGCTTTCACTGGTCCTCAGTTGGTTGGAACATCGTGCTGATAACGTGTTATGAAATAAAGTGAATAACATAGAGAATAACGACAGATAATAGAGAAGAGAAGAAACAAGAGAGAATAGAGAATGAGAGAATAGGGAACAACTCATCTGTCTATTATTATTGATAGGAAGAGTCCTATTTATAGATACAATATGTAATCCATAAAGGAAACAAATCAACTTAGTTAATACAAATATTTACCATAAAAAGTAATTGATCATACGAGTAAATGTATCAAATCGAAGGATAATCATTAATTCATAACACAAACATATTATTAATCTCATTATTTTCTTCCACATTAATCATAACCTATCTCCTACCCGCAGGACAGTAACACATTATGATACTTCCTACAGTTTAAAATATTGTGGTTTAAAGTTCTTTTTAGATAGATTAATAACAATAAATGTCATTTATTAAAATAATTTTACTTAATTAAAATTTCTGAATAGATATATCTCTTCTCTTATAAATTTAACGTTGATAATATAATTCATCTTGAAGTAAAAAAAATGAAAATATTAACACTACTAAAAATTAAGAACCATCGAATTTAAACTTTTTGGAAAAAATATGAAAAATGTAGTGATAATAAGTTAGAAGAAAATAAGTTCCAGGAGAGAAAATTGCAGAAAAATTGTTAGTACAAAAATAAGAATATATATATATATATATATATATATATATATATATATATATATATATATATAGAGAGAGAGAGAGAGAGAGAGAGAGAGAGAGAATTTAAAATATTCTTAAAAAATAAAATTTCTGAGTAAATAATAGGTACTAAAATATTTCTTTATATTCAGTCCAATTTTAATTTTAATACAAGGATGTTTTAGTTGTTTTTTTATATTTAGTTAACTTTTTTTTAATCATATCAATCAAATTACATTTACAACTTTTTATTCATTTTTTTGTTACTTTCTTTCAATTCAAACAATTTTATTTTCCATTCTCATTTTTATCTTCTTTTTCTTCGGTTTCCATCCTAACCCAAAGAAAAAAAAAGAATAAATTATACTTCTATTATTCAATATAGGTTTGGAAGCTATGCCTTATCAGGTATTAGTGAACAGGTGTTTAGGTGTACTTGACCCTTAAAATAGACTACAGAAAAATTTAGAGAAAAATAAATTGGAGTTTTTTTTGTACCACTAACACTAATTGCCAACTCATTTTAGGAATATTTTAGTCATTAAAAAAATTATTTTTTGTGTTCATAAATAAGAAAGAGTAAAGAGCAAAATAATAAGGGTAAAATATGTGTAAAATATGTATAAAAATTTGTTTAGTGTCAAAATAATACTACCCACATAAATATTAAACAAGCAGCTGATGGAAAACGCAACAGTAATTCAAAAATTGAAACTAAAAAAACCTTGTTTGGTTTTCTAAAGTCTAATTATAATCTTATGATGTAATCTTCAATCAGTACATGCAATTAAACTGTGTTTTCTTGAAAATTGATGTGCAGTGGGAAAACTCCCAATATATATATTTAAACTATAGCTTACTTCGCATGTAGAAAAGTTTATAATAAAAATTATATCAAAGAAAAATAGCGATTTTTCCTATCTAACATTAATAAAAAATAAACACCGGCTTAAAGCTCTTCCGAGTTTATAACCATAACTCTTTTATGATAAAATTTAATTTTTCAAAAGATTATTCCCCTTGAACAAGATATGATATTGTTACATTCCACAACAAATCTAACAAACTATATTTAACAGAAGGCAATCATGCCCATGTTGTTGGGTATTATAAAACAATCCCACATATATAACTCAGGTTTATCACAAATGATGAAGTTACTGTGTCCTCATTCTGCTGCTTTCAGCTGCCCTTACTTGAGAGAAATATGGATGTGCCTACGGGAATACATCAAGGAAAAAAAATGTTAAATCAAAAGACCATATAATATAGTGAAAATTGAGCAACTCTCAACAAGAACATAACAATGTTACGATAAATTAATGACTTCTTCATACCATTGCTTCTCTTGCTGTAAGCCTGTCCTGGTGATCGTATCGAAGGAGCTTATCAAGAAAATCAATTGCCTGCATATCCGATATTTTGAATCAATTAAAGACCCTTTATGAATAGTTAATTACAGTATAAACGAATTGGTAAGTCCAAATGCCATAATGGAACACGGGTTAAATTACCTCAGGAGACACGAGATGTTGATTATCAGCATTAATAAATTTAGACCAAGGTTTGCGACTGTGCCTGCAATTCAATAGCGTAACACAAAAATGAGTAAAAATAATAATATTGCGTATAATCAGGAAGAGAGAAAGTCAAAGAAAAGCAGTAAACTTCTAAGAAGAGAACTCGGATTCTACCGCAGTGGCATGAACTAGTGACAGAACGATGTGAATAAAGTATATTTAAACTGGTATGAAATAAGCAGAGAATGAAATTAGAATATGATACCTTCCAACTAGTGCATCAAGTTGAGGATCAAGCTCCAGATGATACTTATTCAGATATGCATTTAGTTCATCAGTACCAAGCACCTGCGGATCACATAAAAAAGAAAAGAAAATGAAAACCTACAAACCTGGAAAGAAAAGTATCTCCCTAAATGATCAATAGGAAGGGAAAAGTGGTCTAGAATTATATCTTTTAGCATGTTAAACAACAAATAATTCAGTCATACTTAAGATCCCCCGTAAAATGATAAGATATTTCTGTAAGAAGCTTAAACAGATTAACTGGCAGAGTGTCAACATATTGATTTTGCAATTTTATACATTATTAAACCACCGTAAATGTTACCTTAGCTATTTTTACAAGTTGGTCATGGTTGTCGTGTCCATAAAAGAAAGGCTCCTTGCGAAATATCTACACCAATTAAAATGATTATAACCCACATTACACGCTCTTACACTTGTAGATTCAGAATTAGACTTCATATTAAATAATAGCAAGGGTCTGGCACATATAACCAGTAAGTTGTAGACTATAGTTAGATTATTCTAACCATTCCAGCAAACATGCAGCCAAGACTCCACATGTCTAATGAGTAGTCATAATCTTGCAAATCAACTAGAAGTTCAGGGCCCTTAAAGTATCTGCAAAATAAAAGCATAGCACATGACATTTTTTTTGGTGGTCATTTATAAACTTTTCCAAAACTTAGTCCCATATAGCACTATCATACAAGTCTCACAAAATTTAAACAATATCTTTCCCTGGTCAATTCCATATCCAACTAACAAATATAGGCAAATTAGAAACAAATTAAAAGGGGAAATCCAAAAGTGAATTAATGCTGGCGCCTAGAAGGAAGCTGAGAATGTGTACATGACTATAAACCAAGTGTAAGATTACGGAGCTGAATATGTTTACTAACAATGAGTTGACAGAAATTTACATAACCAGACAAAATGAACTAGGGTATGTTTCGGCTGGATATAACAAAAGTTCTTTGACCCCTAGTTCTTCCAACCCCATTCCTTCATGGGTATCCCTTATATGCCTAACAGCCCTCACACACGGCAACAAATGACTGGTCCTGTTTTTAATACCTTCAGCTATACCTTTAAATTATTGCTTAATAGGAACTATGGATTAAATAACGAAATGGGTTTATTTAACAAGTCTTAAAATGAAAAGTACAGTAACTTTGGTGCGTGCACATTAGCCTGCTACATCAAGCCCCATCATCAAGGTTAAATTGCTTCAGAGTCAACAAAAATATGCCTGAACTAGTCACCTGTGTCTTTAGATAACAATTGCACATTGATCCTTGACAGTACTCATTGATTTATGCATGTTCATGAAGAGCTTAGTGTACTATAAGCTTCTGAAAAAAATAGTCTAGTAATTGTTCAAAATTGTCTCTTCAAAAATTAAACAAAAAACGTAGCTGAAAACGAGAGCTTAAATAAGCTCATGAGATATTTGTACACTTGTAAACTCGAATTGTAAATAAGGGTTTACTTCATATAGGATACTATTGAAATACCGATAAATAACATGACAATTTATCATTTTAATTATATAATAATGCAAAATATTAAACCTTAATAATAAAGCAACACCAAGTAAAACATAAGCTCATTTATAAGTTCTTAATAAGATAAAATTAAAATATCTAAGAAGAGAGAAATATCTTCAAATAAGATTGAGTTTCAAATTGTGCGCAGCAGAGAGAATAAGAATGATTGTGCAGCTTCAACACATTCAGAATCCACAACACTGCAGGGAGAAAATGTTGTTGCCGCTTGCTTCAGCCTCAACACAGAGAATGGCTAGTGATGGACATTACAGAGAACAGCATTGCAAGAGCAAAGAAGTCAAGCTTCACAAGTACAGAGAAGGATGTCATGATTGTATAGCAAACAGAGAAGGGAGGTGAGAGCAGACCAACCATAATGATGAGAGCAGCAGCTGTCCCCAATTTCCACTAGCAGCAACAAAGAAATGGGATTGCCAAGAACCCCATTCTTCCTTTTTCTCTTACTTTTGCAAGCAAAATGACATTAAGTGGCCTCATTTTCAATTAAACAAATAATAAAAAAAAGCTGAACTCGCCAACTGGGATGCGACCTCAGGACAAGTTCACCGGAGTTTACATTGAGCCCACTCAAACACTTAAATACAATTCTACAAGTCAACTCGAACAAGAGGCATGAGCTTGTACGTTTTTGGGAGTTAAAACTTGAGTTTGATAACCAAGAAAAAACACAATTGGTTGACAAAAACTTTAGGAATAGACCAGTTTGAGGTGGTTGCATGGTTTTAAACAGTGGTTTTTGTATACAACTATTAAAACAATCAGTGTTCAGCTAGAGAGGAGCTCAATTATTTTTTCACTCAATTTTGAAACACTTTGAACTCAATTTTTAAAATCAAAAAGTTTTTTGACTTTTGGTTTTCAATCATGAAATCCACTTATTCAATCATAAAATATATTGATCAAGTCTCCACATCTTCTGAATGATGTTAGCGGATATATACCTACTTGGGAAGCAATAATTCTAATAATCAATTTGTATTAAAAATTCATACTCAAATGAGCTCACTACACCTTACTGTTTTTTGATTTATGATATATACTAATATACTTAGGCTCATCCATTGCATAAATCTTTTATTATTATACTTCAGAAATAGATTTGTGACCATAGTCAATTGGCCAGAACATTACCTTGAAGCCACACGAACATTGTATTCCTTTCCAGGGTGATAAAATTCAGCAAGACCCCAATCTATCAGGCGGAGTTTCCGTAATTCATGATCTATCATAACATTATGAGGTTTCACATCTCTATGCATTATGCCTTGGGAATGGCAGTAATCTAAGGCCTGCAATTCACAAATAAAGCTTTCATTCAACAAGAAAAAGGTCCTTCACGTGTATTTCTGCAAATGTAAAGTAATAATATTTTACATGATGCATACACATAATCAGATGCAAAATTTATTTAAACCTTGTTTAAAACAAAGATACTGCAATTACTTTTAATGAAAAATATATAAAGGAAAGGACACAGAACATTAGTCCAGGTATAGCACGAGAGATTGAAAAATTATATTACCTTGAGAAGCTCGTATATATAATAGCGTATGTCATAATCAGTCAAGGTTGGATACAAAACTTTAAAATCTGTACTGTTGACATACTCAAATATTAAGCTAGGAGTTTTAGAGTGTTGATCTCTGACAATATCAAGAAGCTTAACAATATTTGGTCCCCCACAAAGGTTCTGAAGTATTTTTATCTCTCTTTTAATCTGCAAAAAGAAGTTAAATATATCAAGAGGTAACATAAAAATCTCATAAGAACTGAATGTTTCATTGCATAAACACCATATAATAAAAAAACTATTTCAAAAAATTGAAGATATATACTAAATCCAAAAATGTGAAGAGCACTTTGATGTTCTACTCAAAAAATTGGAACTGAAGTTGTATTTCTTCATGCCCCAAATGATTCACATTACAAGTTGGACTTAAGGTTTGGCTACCAACTCCACTAACAATTTAAAAAATAAGAATTGCAGAACCAGGTTGCTGAGGTGAAGCAGAACAGCTCTATGTCCTGTTCTTGGTGTGCAATCCCACATCTCAACCCCTCCTTTCCTGCATTTTGTTTCAAAAAGAGGATGCCCTACAGATGCCTAAAGTCCTTGTTTAATCTAATCATGGATATGCATACTAGGGATATACAAAAAAATCTATCCCTCATTGCATGCTGATGCAATTTTGCAGATGATATAATGTTAGCTAAGAAACCAAGGGAAGCAGTTAACTCTCAACTCAAACTTTGGAGACAACTTCGAAAGCAAAGGGCCAACACTAGAGCAGAATTAAGACAAAGTATATGCGCGGTAATTTTAGCAAGAGACAATAATGTGTCTCAGAAGAAACTGAGAAAAGATGTCATACCGCATATTTCTAAATTAAAAGTCTAGAACAAAAAATAAAAAATGAATGGAAAACAGATGAGGATGTTACACAATTTGGGGGCTATTTATGTTTGAAAAGTGCCAACCAAATTCATAGGTCAGTTTTATCCTAGTGCCATACACTCAACAATATTTTATTGTAGTGACGGTCCTTAAAGGGACTGCAAGAAAAAAATATTGGAATAGTATAAACAAGTAAAGATGGATGTGTGGTCATACAAGAAAGAAAAAAAAAATGATTGTATATGATGAGAGATGCATCGATAAAAGTGGTCTGGACATGTTTAAAGAAGACCGAGGGAGAACAGGAGGAATAATACATGGTTTTGGTTTCTATGAAGAGGAGAGGGAAGCCACTATGGATTGGAGGAAGTAGTGAACAAGGATTTCATTGTAAATAACTATTAAGAAATGGGTTTAAACTTAACTCATCCTTAAAAAGCCAACTAGTAAGATGAGGATTGTCCCTACTTAGATACCATAAATTGATCTAATCTCTAATCGATTTAGAATCTTCAACACTCCCTCTCATGCTGAAACATATGGGACTACATATTCAGAGGTGGTTCAATAGGGGCCCATATCGAGTGGTGAGATAGACCCAATAAACCTCACTAGAAGAGGCTTTGATATCATATTAAGAAGTGAGTTTAAGTATAACTCATTCTCACAAAAACCTCCAGTATTTAATCGAACAAAAAAGTGTAGCGTGATCCATGCAAACAACCTTGTGTAATTAATAATCCTTGAAGCCCACCAATATTTAGGGGGACACGGAGTTACACAATTTTTCAGCTAAGGTGAACTAGTTCGAACTATGAAGCTACTCTTCTCTATTCAAAGCATAACTTCCAAAGGTCAAATACTATGTCTTTTGTTTTATGTTTATTTTTTTGGAAATAATTATTGCACAACTATGTTAAGGAGATTGTGCAGAGTTGTCCAGTGTTATCCAACAGCTCACAAGAAAATAGTGAAAGAGTATGTGTGAAACTTGTGCGTAAATTTTAGGAGAACACTTCCCATGAAGCACCCCTGCTTGACCTTTTACTCGTAGTCTCCAGGTCCCAAAGTTCGAAAACAGCATCAATGCAAAAACAAAATCTCACCTTTTTTTTCTTAACAGGCTTGAGAATCTTAATTATACAGCGGTCGTTGCTATTAACATTTATGCCTTCAAAAACTTCACTGTACTTCCCCCTTCCCACTTTTCGGACAACCTCATAATCATCCTGATCGCTGAAAATAGCACACAGAAAATTCATAAATAAGATAATTGGAATGGGAAACGTAAAGCCTCATAAATATTAGACCTAATGCATATCCTCCCGACGAACCTTGCTCACAGAATCAACAAAAGCTTTAAGTATTTCATTTTAGACTACATATAACAGCTACATCAACCAATTTCAAATGACAAGGTGATTCGTCATGGTCAATCGGCTTCTCCGAGTTCATACCACACACCAAACGTAAGAGGGCAAAGAGATCCAATAATATATAATCATAACACAAACGACAGCATTCAGCATCCCCATTGGAAATCAAAACATGAAAAGAATGTGACATAAAATTGTTAAAGGTTTAGGTATATGAAACGGAGGACAAGTAACCAAAACTAGAAAAACGGCACCTAAGGCTCATAACCTACAAGGAAAAATATCCATTAATTGAGAATTGTGGCTAATCAAGGAGCAACAGAAAGCTTGGAAAACAAATTAGATAAGGAATCAACAAAAGGATGAGAAATATAATAGAGATGGGAATAATACCCCCATTGAACGGTGAGAGACTCGTAATCCCAGTACTCTTTGGGGCGAAGAACGTTGACATCGGTGTAGACACGCGCCTTCGACATGGGTTGGGGGTTGGAACCCGAGATCTGGGTTCTGTGGAGCTGATGAAGGATTGTGGTGGTCTTAGTTTCAATGAGGTGGGTGGGGATGCGCAGGTTAGGGGGTTGCGCAACCGGCGCACGCAAGGCGACAAGGGTGCATACTAGCAAGAAGCGGAGAAGTAGTGCCGGTGGTTCGTGCGCATATTTAATGCGTGTGTAGGGATAATAACACATACTTTTTACATTCTCTGATATATTTTTTTATATGTAAAAGTGTCAAACCAATAGTACCTACCCCTCCGCTTTTGCGGTAACTTTTTTTGGAATTGTTTGAGGTTTGAGGATCATTTCCCTTACTCAATAAAGCTGCTATACTAGGGTCTCCCTCCTGCCATTTTAGGTCCTCAAAATAAATTTATTTCAATTACCAATGTGGTCTGTGATGCTTGACCATGCACAAAAAATAGCCACCAATGGTACTGTATATCATCAAAATGAAAGCACAAATATGGTTTGGAAATAACTTAATAAGTCTTCTCCCCAAACTCTTCTAGTATTTCTTCAGAACACTGAGAATTCAATGTGCAACATTACTTAAATTTTTTACAACCATATCATGTCTGAAATTTCGTTCGATCAGTTTTGAATGAAAACATATGCAGCACAACCATCGGAACATGTTTCAAATGTATATGTGGACTTTAATAAAGAGAACCATTAGTAATTTTGACAAATTTTAATATATAAAATGTGTACGGAGAATAGTGTTGCTAATATTCATTTTATTCTAAACAAGTTTTGTCTTTAACTTTTAAATTGTTAACTAAAATTGAAAGTTTCCAAAATGGTCCAAGTTATGTAAATTGATGGGAAAGACTTGCTGCCCCATATCATTTTTCTCCTGCACCCTAACACTTCCGGAATTAATTTTTCAGAATACAAAAATAGTTCCGGAAATTTCTTTTTCCAGATAGCAATCAATGGAACAAATTTTCCGGTAATTGTTTTGATGGTGTGGATGAATAAATTTGTACGGATGCAGGACGCAACACCCTAACTCGATTTATACATTTTTGTATGAAGTAGATTAAAAAAACAGCGATAAAATTATTTAGAACACCAAAAAAGTTTATAGTAGCCTTACACGTTCGTCTTTTCAAATGAGCGCATGGTAGCAGGTGTGTGCAATACCAATTGAAAAATGCCAAACTCTCAAAAGTAATTCTGATGTAACAAGTTGTTGCCCCATTATGAATATAACCTCCAAACTGTCCATTCGTTTAGAATAGAACAGACTTCTAACTTTCAAATCAAAGCATTGCAATGGACCTGCTGCTGCACCTTTAAAATAATACCAGACTTTAATCACCATGTATTTATAAATGTTTTAAATATATCTACAATAAAAAAACTTCCATCTTAAAATTGATGTAGGAATTAAGATTGCCACGGATGTTATAAAAGACATTCAAGAAAATTATTGAACTAGTAATTACCACTTGGTTTGAATATACAAAATAAACATTGTTAGTAACTTGGTATACATCTTTCCTGCAGCCAATTTAAGATTTTAAGCCTTCCTCAAAACTTGACTAAGAAAATAAACAAGAGATGAAAAGTCTAGATAATTTTGGACTCGATAAACATTTGCCACTCAATGAATGAAATTCACTATGTTCCAGCCTGGCTGCAGCAGGTTCTTCCACGCACCACGGCATTCTTTCGGTGCATGCTGGGGTTGCCACAATACGAATATTATATTGCAAAAGTGACAAGAATCAGAAAATTTGGAAAGCACTAGTCAGCTTATGCATATCCTGTAGTAAATGGATTCATACATGCATAAGTCAACAGAAGGTGCACCAGAATTTACCATTGGAAAAAAAACGACCTTTTCATTCGACCAACCAAAGCAACCTGCAGAGTTTTGTCCAAACAAATTTTGAAAATGGCCACTGTTTCTCAAACCATGAGAGGAAATTGTGGCATGACGATCACAATGCGAAGAGTATAAAGACTATGACAGAATTATTCTGTATCTACATCTTTTATAAGGTTTTTTTAGGAGGTAGGGGAGATTTATAGTGATTAGTTAGATTCAACTTTTGCCACATAATTTTGTTACAATGGACAAGTATGAGGTAATATTCATCCTAAAATCACCTGCTTGTCCAACAAAACCTTTGTCTATGGTGATCGGAGAACAGATAGCCAGACACATCCACATAACGCATCCGCATCTCCATGCAAGTTTAAGAATTTAGTGCTCATATTCTCCAAAATTAATAGAATACAATGAATGTATATATACAAAGGGCAACTTCAAAAGAACTTGCAAATCAATTAAAGCAAGGGACCAAATGATCATGTGTAATGCTTCTATCCTTCTCACTATTGTACTGTATCTTCATATTTACATTGGCTCAGGCTGGATTTGCTCGAAGTCAAAAACTTCAAACATCAGACGCCTAACATCAGGTTTACCATAAACAGTGTATGAAAGCCCGTGAAGGGCCTGTTGAACAGCCGTATTGACTGGGTATTTCAGTCTATAGCTGCGCTGATATGCGTCTTGAACCTCTTCGGAATATACAATAAAGTGGTGCAGATTTTTGTACCTCAAATATCTTCCACAAAACTTGTTCATAAGAAACCTCCGGTGCTTATTTTGTAACCAGAGCCCTGGAGCATCTAAATGCTTCATCAACAATCTTTCAGCCATTACCAGATCCTGTAAAGATTCCCAAAAGGACAAATTATACGGTATGCAGCGCAAAGACACGAGAAAAATTTAGTGTATGATACGAAGAGTTTCATTTCGATCAAATATTAATACCGTGAACAGAAAGATTAGTACCTGAATCTTTTGGCCAAGGTATTCTAATCTCTCGTAGCAAAATCGAGGATGATCAAATTTGTACTTTGATGGGTGCAAGAAACATAGCTGTGATTCAACAAGAAATTCAACAGCATTAACGGGGAATTGGGGAACCTTCAAGCTGATCTAGGAAGATTCTAGGGAGATTTAAGAAAGTTGTAAAATCCATTGAATATTTCTTAACTAAACTTAAAGTTAAATCATGCTCAATATTGAGACGGTTTTAATATGGTCTTCATTTTAATGAGGTGAACTCTGCATAGACGAATCAAACACAGTGGACAAATTAAAAAATAAATAAAACAGATAACGAACGATGGAAATGATTCACGCAGCAATAATTTATTATCAATTAATTATGATGTACCAATACTTCAGTACTGGTCATTCTTTTTCTATTTACTTCTGAATTACCACAGAATCACTGGCAAGTACCACAACAGGTTAAATAAGAGTCCCACCACTCCAGCCAACTTTAATTGTCATTAAACAACTTCATGGCCTTTGTAATATGAATATTGAACCCAAGGATGGGACAACGGAAGCATGCATGGTTATTTATTTATTCAGAGGTGCATGAAAAGATATCCTCAACCCTCACAAGTCAAGTCAAAGTGTATGTAGTAGTCAGATCTGGATAAATTAAAATCAGAATGAGAGGCAATAATAGAGATACCTGCAAACCAAGATCAAGCTCTATGTTCCTGGCTTTAGTAATTTCTGGACTTCTATCTGTCAATTTTAGTGGATATCCAAGGACTCGCATAATCTGAGGTTTGCAATCATAATCCCATACATTTCCTCTAAACCGATGCATGCCCGGAGGAACACAAGCTCTGAAGAGCCGTGGATGTGCAAACAAGGCATCTGCAGGAGGCTGAATGCAGAGCAGTAAACATCATTGCTGTTCTCCAAATAATAACATAGTGCCAAATTACATTGAACATCAGGGTTTTGCATTCACAACTGACAAAAGAGCAGAGAAACACTTTTGAATTTATTATGAAGCAAGATTAGGTTTGGCAAACATAGTTCACAATATTTAGTTGTTCATGTGATAGCTCTTTTGAAATAAATAATACTGTGCCAGAATATTGTAGAACATGCCTTGTACGCAACCATATCTTGCCAGCTTATATTGCCTTCAAACTCGGCAGATACGTGATCTATATCTTCAAGTTGCCTACGCAATTTGGGCTGGCATTCCTCAGCATCTGGATCCATTCCAAAGACTTCAAAGAGAACACGATATACTTCTGGCATACCAAAACAGAGATAGATTGCCCCAAACAAAGCCCAAAATACAGACCTGCCATGATAGTAACAAATAACAAAAACCATACATTTCATTGATTAAGGTCGTTCTACAGTTAATGGATTAAAACAACAAAAGAATATCATCATGAGTTGCTAATGAGCAAATTTGTCTCCTCTTCATAGATTTCCCTTTAACAGTATGGAACTCATTTAATTATTACAATTTATGAATGAACAGCTTGGTCTCCAGAGGAAGCTAGCCTCAAAAGCACAGGTCATTTTTCTCACAAACCCGGCCCGTATTATGGAGGATTAGGCACATAGAGAAACACAATGCTGACCTAGAGAGCAGGCCCAACATACAAACATATATGTCCAAATTTTGCAGGCAGGTTTTCAGTTATAAGAGAAAAAATAACACCAACGAAATATTCAAATCCAAACCCCTTATTGTTTTGAAGAATAAGGTTTCATTACTCATTTGATCTATACTAAAAATTTTCCCCTATAGCCCCTATAGTCGAAATATTATCTTTAAGTCCTTACACATACCAGGTTTAGACCCTTTTAGTCTCTGCACGTATCACTTTAATGCCTACGACAAGGATTAAAAGAGATTAAAAATGATATATATTATAAAAGGATTAAAAGAAAATTTTTTAAGCATAAGGAACAATGGGAAAGTTTTTGTAACTAAAATAGCCAAATAATAACTTTATATCATGAGAGGGAAAGGTGGGGCATTACTAAAAATTCAGCGTTAATCTAATTAAGCAATCCAGTTTAGTCAGTCAGGTGACTCCAACCAAACATATCGATGTCCATGTGCCAACAGAACAGCTCCACATCGTCAAGGTTTTTCGGCCGTACAAAACCCTAACTCACAACCACGGCTGGTGCATCAGCCGCATTTATCCACAGTTCCCCCACAATATACAAAAATTGTACGAAAACCACGACTGCATTCTAAAACCTTCCTTAACAGTAACACATGACAATCTCCCCTGTAATGAAGCCGTGCTTACATTTTCTAAAAAATATATTCCTTGAAAACGTGCATATGGACGACCATCAATCGCATCCTTAAACTGTCACTCTCCTAAACAGTTCCTAAAATTGGATTATATAAATAATCACTCAAGTATTAGAAATTATGGTATGTAGTCCCCAAGTAATGAAAATTTCTTCAAATTAGTCCTTAAAACATTAGTGAAATATATCAACATAAGAACCAAACGGGTGGATATTCAATACTTTAAGAACTATCTATATAATTCATCACTTTATTTATTTAGAAGAGACAGTGATATACTTGAGAAATCAAATTGATGTTCACTCTAATGTAAGAACATGAAGCAACTTCAAATAAAAGCTAGAAAAACGACAGTAAACAAAAACAGCTAGCATCATCACAATCATCAGAAAAAGGACGCACGTTGATTGTACAGAAGAGTAACAAACAACACACAAAAGAGGTTCTTACTTTACAGTTGCCTCCCTTTCCTTCCGGACCAGCTTATCCATATCATCATACGGGAACAACAAATTGTGCAAGCTCGAAGCTTTAATCCACTTGGGCATGTTCCTCTTCCCGATCAGGCCAAAAACACGCTCCCTCATGGAGGCAGGCGATTCCCTCGGATACCTCTGCAAGAAAAACTCGGCGAAGGCCAGCTCCAGCACGTACTGCCCCAGAAAGAAGAGTCTAGAGTGGCCGTACCGCACGTGCCGCACCTTGTTCCTCTGACTCGACTCGTGCTGAAAAGCCAGGTACAAAAGCGTGTCAAGCTCTCTGGCGGGGTTGTTATCGTCGCCGAGCGTGTGGGAGGGCTCCAGCGGGTACCCTAGCGCCTGCTTCACTTCTAGCAGGTGCTGCTCCATCCACGCCCTGTCCCCGTAGTTGAGCTGAGTGAAGGGTAGGCACGAGCTCAACAAGGGGAAGGATTTAAGGGAGAGTTGGGGGCTGTTCAGCAACCTGTTGGCCAATCTTTTGTTGTCTAGTGGGCGCGTGAGGATGAGATTCCGCGGGGGCGTGCGTGGGGTTCGGCGGTAGGGTCGCTTGCGCTCCGCGAGCTCTTGGAGGAGGCGCTGGGGACTATTCTTGGGAAGCTCCTCCTGCGGCGGGTCTATGGCCACCGCCGAAATCCGGAACGGAAGAAGTTGCGGGGGTGGGGTTTTGGGGAAGATTTGGATTTGAAGTGCAATGGGAGTGAGTGAGGAGGAGAAGGAGAAGGTGCGGGAGAGCGTGAAGGGAGAAGAAAGCTCCATTGGTGTGGTGAAATGCGATTCAGTGGTGGCCGAGGGTGAGGTGTAAACATTAGAGTAAAGGTGTGGGTTCCGATAACATTGATCGTTAGATTGATTAGAGGGTTTTGGGTTCGTGTTGATGCAGGGTTTTGGGATTCCACGATGCAACTGATG
>Ga0099823_1003446_pt1 | contig 14974 bp, 5 predicted proteins | sample CowpearedBW_FD_76831 | JGI IMG/M metagenome (GOLD analysis project Ga0099823, IMG submission 76831) | Root nodule microbial communities of legume samples collected from California, USA - Cow pea red BW | ecosystem: Host-associated > Plants > Roots > Nodule | place: USA: California | collected...
ATATATATATATATATATCCTTATGTCAAGTGAATAGTATAAATATGTCCAGTTCATGTTGCATAAAGTGTTGTTGGGGTATACTTCATTATATGGTATGTTAGTCCATCTTTATTTTGTCAAGTTCCCCTAACCACATTATTATTGTCAAAATAGGTTAAAACACAATAAGGAATGGTTGAATTATGTTTAAAAAAAATTAAAATCATTTTGTAATGTATCATGGTATGATGTACACTTAGACAATAGTTTACTCTTGACAAACAATCTACCAAGTATATTTCTTAAAGATATTATTTAATAAAAATAGTCATATATATGTACCTATAAATTTTGGCAAACAAATTGTCCAAAGTTTCTAAACCTTTTTTGCCTTTCTTAAATTAGATGATGATGACAACCCACCTAAGGGACTTTAACACCCCAGTAGTAAGGCCCAAAAGTTAGGGGAATACTTTTCTTAGCTTTGTAAAAATATAAATAGGAATAGAAAAAGTGTATAGGCTTAGCCTTTTCCTTTTGTGTAATTAGCATGTTTATTTGGACTTCTATTTTAGAGCTTGTGTATTGTAGAGAGATCCTCCAATCCAATCCATGCATGGTTAACCTTTTTGCTGCCGAAGTCAAAACTTGCAGGCCTATCTCCCGCAACCTTCCAACCCAACCTATCTTTGGACAACAATAGTCCAACAAGGCACCACCCATCTTTAAACTGAAAGAATCATGACCCAACACCCAATAACAACTTGAGCGCCTTATTTTTCTTACACTAACACAGGAAAGCCATTATACGTCCAGTGCTTTTAGGTTTTCACATCTAGTTTATATAAAAAAAAAAGAATAGATGTGCATTTACGTTTGGTGCAAACAACCAAACGTGAATTTACACAAAAAAAGGAAAATGCTGAAAAAGGGTGCTTTAGGAGGTTACTCGTCACACACCATCGTGGATGGTGGTTCATATAGCTTCTACAGTTCGAAGGAGACCTACCCTCGTGTCGCCGTTGCAGTTAGAGACCACACTGTCCTCTGCCGTTTCATGCCACTATCGCACACTGTCGTCGTACACCACTATTGAAAATGGGATGGTTTCAAGCTTTTAGGGAAATGAAAATGGAGGCAAATGAACATGGAGGAAAATGAAAATGGAAGCAAATGAAAAATGGAAGTGAAAGAGAAACATTCCTTTGGTGGGTTTGATGTCGTCATTCCTTTCACACATAGAGAAAACGATAGAAAACCCTTTCGCGCATAGAGATGGAAGCAATGGAGAAGAGAATCTAAAATAAAAAATTTAACGTTTATGTTTGGCGCTCCAAGGTCAAACACAAATATCACAATTTATGTCTAACCACACACAGTTAGACATAAATTTACATATGGTTTGACTAAAATTGACAAATTTACATCTAACTGTTTGCAATTAGACGTAAATTGCGATATTTACATTTGACATTAAGGTGCCAGACGTAAATATTGATTACTTATTTACAAGTATGCCACCAATCAATTTTAATGTTTGATCTATCTATGTCAGACGTCAATGCGCAGACGTTAAAAGTCTATTTTGTGTTAGTGTTGGGTATACACGTTCGTGGGTCCAATGGAGCTAGCTAAGAAAATCTTCTTTCTTTGCGGTAGGCAATTTGATATAGAAAGTGTATTCGGCCAGGACACAATCCTAGAAGGTCATCTTGTCCATTTAGATTGATTGGGCCAATTCTGTATAGCCCAAAAAGATGCTAGTTTGAATAAGCCCAAAATAATCAAGTAATAATATTCTATAATATAAGGGATTTATAAATCAAAGCACCTCTTCATCTCCTTTTATATTTATTTGAGTTTGCCTATTCTAAATTTCCCTTTGAATCTTGTCTTAATTTCTTCTTCTTTTAGTTTTCTTGTCATGCTTCTTGTGCTTATTCCTTTTTCTCATTCTTCTCCATTTTGGTAACATTTCAATTTTTAGCAACTTAAAACTAATAAAATAGGATGTTTCACCATAGTGTTCAAAACAGATAAACTAGTATATAAAGTTTATTAATACAGTCTTACAAAGATAGGATTATAAAAATATACCATTTATACAAACCACCTAAAACCCCACATAGCTCTATACACATGTTAACCACTTACAAAACTCCCCTAAACATTCCAGTAACCTAACTGATGGTTCCTCATCCTTTAGAGGTGCCCAAACCTGCAACTTCATCTGCTCTCATCGCATATGTGATCATCGCAAAAAAAAGACAAACAACACAAGATAGAAACACAAAAGAAGAGTAAGCTAATGTGCATCACACACTTAATCAATCATACAAATCATTGGTAAAGACAAGCAAATCACATATAATGACTCAAACAAAACTCAATTATCTGGATATATGCATTGATATCAGATCATGGTAAGTAGTGCCTTTGTGAGGGTCTCTACTACTCTGCAAAGTCATTACCAATGGGTTTCACACTACCACACATAAGGTTAGTCTATTAAATGCCTTTGGCCAAGGTAAAACCCCTAGACTAAGACCTTCTTCTCCTCTCACCATATACCATATCCTTCTCTACTTGAGAATTTGATGGTCTTTAGAGCGTTAGGATAACATATAACTAGATCCATATATCAATGCATACACTATTATAAATCACTAGTGATCCTCCTTGAATTCGCATTAATAAATATTAACTCAACCTTATATAACCAATCTCAATTCAATCTCATATAACAATCATTTCCTAAGCAATAATCCACATTTGTCATAACCACCAAAATTGAGCATAGAAACAAACTACTAGACTCTGATGTATTCGCTCAATGAAATGATTCATTCGCTCAACGAGTAGTGCCTAAATCCCCACTGGCTCAACGACAAGAATGGCTTGCTTAACGAATAAATCATTGGAACTCATAGAGGTAAATGCCTCCAAAACTTATCAGTGAGTGTATTCTCGCTTAACGACTACAAAGTCAATAAGCTCCCTAACTTTGAATTCGCTTAGCGACTACAAAATCACTAAGCTATCTGAATTTGAATTCACTCAGCAAGTGTATTCTCACTCAGCGAGTCTACATAATTCTGCAGAACTTGGTTCTCCATAATTATGTTATCCCAATCCAATTTAAGTAGTACAATGTCCATTATAAATGCCAAAACATACCAATTACAATTTCACAACATTTATCAACTCAATTTCAAACATTTGCAATAATAATCACACAACATTTCATAACCTTTTCATACAACCCAAAACATGTAAATTTGAGGATTTAACCCCCAATTCGACACGTAAAACTCATCTCATCACTCAATCATGCTGGAAAATCATAGTATAATCATGAAATTAGTAATTCAAACATGTTTATAACTTAACAATAGTACAATTAGCTTCCCTTGCCTGTTATCCAGCTTAGATAACTTTAAAAATGCCAAACACATCTAACTCGACAAGATACTCTATCTACACATAGAAACATTACAAGAATGATCAAGAAATACTGTTATGATCTTGATTAACAGAGACTCATATTAATGATTAGAAAGACGTATGCAAGTGAAAGAGAACTCAAATGCAACAAAAAAAACAGAAATAGACCAAGAAAAAGGGTTGAAACTCACTTACGCAAACAGAAAAATGATCGGTCCTAATTGAAGAGCTCGGCACGAGGATCACTCCTATAATCTTGGTTTTTCAATCAGACGACCAAAGAGGAAGAACTTTTAGAGAGAAGCCAAAGAATTCTAGAAAAGTGGTTTATAGAGAGATGATGTGTTTTAAAATAATAAAGCTTGTCTATAACAAAACTATTTATACGAAAATATTTTAATATTAAAATAATCGAAATAACATCAAAAGAAAGCAAGAATAGGTGGAGAGAGAGGATGAAATTAGGACCCCCTAAGGGTTCCTAAACTCTGAAGTTTCGAACTTGTTTCTTCTATTTCCTCTTAGTATCTTTATATAGGACTTGGTTGTGCTTGGATCTTGCTTTTCTATTGTTGAAATCTCTCAAATTTCTTTAAAATAATCATAAGTATCATTTATGTTTATAATGGTTATAAATATCTAAAAATATTTGGAGAGATATAATCAGCTTTAAAACTATTTGATTAATATAGTTTATTGATACTTTCTGATATAATTAAATAAATTAATTACTTAAAGATATCTAATAAATTATCACCAACTAATATTTGCATGAATTTTTCAAATCATCCTTTTGAAATCTCCTCTAATAATCTTCTAAATAATTCAATATCTTCAAGATATATCTGTTTGTTGTGGAGATCTAAAGAGATTTAATAAGATCTTGTGATATTTAAAAAGATTTGGTAGTTATTATCTTTTGATATTTTATGATATAATTACATAAGTTAATTATTTAAAAATATCAAATAAAATATCTAGAGATATATTTTATCCAAATTATCTTTTATCAAAAATATTAAAGAATTATCGAAGTCTTTTTTCTGGAAAAAGATAGAAAAAACTGCAAAGTCCAATTTTTGTTGTTTATTCCCTTTTTCAAGTTTTTCTCGCCTTCTTCATGCAATGTTTGGCTTGGATTTTTGTGATTTTGATAATTTCCTATTCTTGGATTTATCTTTAAGGTGTCATGAAGTTTTAATCAATTTATTTCCACACTTCCATGATCTCAACTTAGCTACAACTGCACTAACACACCTCAAAATATTCAAATAACATTTATGCAACTAAAAAGTTATTTTTAACATGTTTTTGTATCTCATTCTCAATGAACCCAATTATAAGAAATTCCAATTAAATCAATCTTTTAAGAACAAAATTCAGTTAAAAATCTAGAATTAAACATTAAATGAGGGCATAAATATAAACTCATCATGCATGCTTTGTCAATCTTGGAAAAGTCTATTTGTTTTGTATGACTTTGTGCTTTATGAAACTTCATGTAAAGGCACTTTGACCAAGAATAAAAAAGTACCTCTAACTACCAGGATGTTGCTTAAAGAAGAGAATATCACTTAATGTTTGCATAGAATGCATTTCTTAGATATAAGGAAGACATCAAAGCAAGTTGGAAACTCATTAACAACCATAAAAGGATTCACAACAACTTTTTTCTTTAACGCCTATGTTATATATCCAATAATCCATGATTTTAATTAAGTGTTGATAACAATAAAGTATAAAACATAATCATGTTTCGTCTATAGAACAAAATTCCTCATTCAATAATAAATCGAATAAGAGGTAAGTGTTTTGACTGTTAGATGATGCGACATTGTATAGTCTCTTTTTACTCTTACCAATTGTGTTTTTTTTATTGGATCTACATATACATACAAAAACCATAAATATTATAAAGTGTTAGATGAGGTCTTGATTCAAAACTAAAGTAATAGAGTAATAGTCTAATTATGCGGTTATTCAAGTTTACCAAATATGAAGTAATCATGACTTTTATTAGGATTAAATTCATAGATAAGTATCATTTCTCTTCCTTCCCAGAAAAAACAATTAGCCTAACTAAATTTTGGTGTTGAAGTTTGGCCAATAAAAGTCCTTCATTCTTGAACTTCGTATCTCCTTGCCTATAATCACTTAACAACCTTTTGACACTTATCCATTGGAAAGTCGACCCTAAAAATATATCATACAAGAATAGTAAATCTCTGTGAGACAAATTTCATGTTGTATCATATTTTGATGAAGGTTTTAACTGAATGAAATTATGGTCTTACTTTGTAGAACTCCAAATTTGTCATGTCCAAATTTATTAGAATCAACAAATACCTTTGTTGCAAGGAAAAAAAGAAATAGAGAGAGATATGATTCTGAATAATTAAAAAACATAAAGAAATGGCTAAATATATTTCCCCTGATAGTTGGTCTTAGTTAGTGATACGTCCCTTATCATTGAGTTTTTTTTACTAAATGTATTATTTTGGATTAGTGTAGTGGTTAGTTCTTACTTTTTAGATTAGGTTTAGGTTCGAGAACATTTTAGATTAGTTATACAAATATAGCTTAATTTGATGTTTTTAGTATGTTCTAGTGTTAGTTAGAATTAGTCTTAGAAGTAGTTTAGGATAGTTACTCGTTAGTCTTGATATTAGTTTCTTGGTGTAGGTTCAGTTTTAGAGTCATAATTAGTTTAGATTTTGAGTACTAGTTTTATAGTCTAGTTAGGTATTAGTTAGTTGATTTGGTATTAAGTATCAACATAGATTAAATGGTTTAAGGTAGTATTAGCTAAGAATAGTTTTAGAAGTAGAATTAAGGACAAATTCAGTTTTAGGTTATGGTTTTAGACTAAATTAGAATAATTAAACATCATGTTTTGCTTTTTAGTAAGAATTAGCTTAGTTAGTATAACTAGTGTACCTAGTTAAATCTAGTTTTGATTCTTTTAGATAAATAAGATACTAACTTGTGTTTGGTGACTTGTATGCAGGTTAACACATTCAATTCATTGGTTGAAATCTGACAAAGATAAATTATGCAGTTGTGAAAAAAGGTGAAGCAAATTGGAAACTCTTGAATGATGAAAGTTTGACTTTAGGGTTGACTTTCAATTTTAAGGCTCCAATTGGTGATTCAAGAGTCGAGAGTCTTCAAGCACCAATTCCAACAAATATCGAATCTGAACTAGTAAAGCCAAATCCACAAGTTGCAAGTTTAACCAAAGCTAACTTTTTGATTTGGAGCTTAGAAAAGAAGTGGAAGTTGTGGAGATTGTTCCAAACACTTAAACACATCTGCTAAAGGCTTAATCACCCATTGTAATGCCTCTAAAGCATGCCAGTTGGCCAAGAGTAACTCCACCCAAGTTGATTACCAACCATAGTTAGATATAAAGTAGTTTTTGTTCTCATCTTTAAGGAAATGGTAACTAGAGTAGTTGGTTAGCAATTATGTGTTTTAGTATATCTATATAGGATTGGAAAACACAGAAAAAGAGAGTTAATCATTCACACATCATAACACACCACTCTCGCACCATGCTTTCTAGGTTTCACGGGATTTTTCACCTTGATTTGAAGAAGATCTCTTGGAGTATACCACACAGTAAGTTATTCTCAAAGTTTTGATCCAAGTTTTGGTACATTTTTGCACTTGTTTCGTGATTTGTATGTTTTTGCTATATTACGCTATGATTTCAATTCATTTATTCTTCATTGATTCTTCTTATTTCATCTTGTTCATGAGAAAATAGTGAGTGCTTAAGTTCTTTATCTTTTGATGGTTAATTTCACTTGTTGAATAAATCTTGAGTGTAGAAATAAATTCGAAATTGATAAGATCATACAGTTGCCGCATTTAACCAAGTGAATGCACATTCATCCTTTGCTAAAGTGAATTAAATCATTGAGAAATAAGAATCAAATATTTATTGCATTATTCATGAGTGTTCTTTACTTCAACACTTAATTTCAATCGATTTTTTTTCACTGTTCAAATCATTGTTTTTAGTTTTATATATGTTTATTTCACCTATTGGAACATGTTTGGATGTTTGATTAGTAGTTTAGAAGCTCAACTCAAATTTCGATATACTCAGTGTTGTTATTCACGTGTTCCTTTCAATGTTTGTAATTTTTAATTTGCATTTCATCATTTGTGCATCATTTTTCATGATTCTTGATTATTATGACTTCGTTTTGAGTATTCGTATGTAGTAGAATGCTTTAATTTCATTTTCGAAGCATAATTTTGAATTCCTAATTTGATAGTTAAAGTTGTGATTCTTGTCAACTAGTTAACCTAGGTTTTGTTCGATTCGATTCTCACTCCACACTAAACCAAATGATTTCGTTCCACTTCTGTTGTTCTATACGCATTGAAACGAGTTGACTGAGATGCTAAGCTTGGAATTTCTTTCATTCTATGATGAAAACATATGTTTCCCTACACATTCAAAAGAGAAAAGCTTCTATGTCAAACTTAGTTTCAATGTGTTTGTATTTTGATTCGTAATTTCTAATTCCAATAGTTCTAGTTGGTTTTATTTGTACATTAGGATCATTTTAAGTGTTTAGACTGTGTGTAATAATTGCATTGCATAATTCATATATTAAGTTAATTTAGGCATTTTCACAAACACTTTGTTTCCATGTAGTTTCTCTTAGGCATTTTTACAAGCAAATTGCATTATAAGAATTTCTATATTGTTTTAAGTATTTTGATGCTCATATTAGATAATAGGTTCCATGTATTATTAATTCATTTCCATGCATCACACGTTATTATAGGATATGATTCATGCATCATTTTCATTGCATTATTGTGATATATTAGTTAGTTTAAAATAATTAGACTTCCTCCACTTGCACTTATAAACACTTAAATTCAGTGTCTCTCCTAGGATTAATCTTTGATTTCACACTATACTACACTCAAACTTGCACTTATAAACGCGTGCCTAGTTTTTTATTCTTCCTTAAAGCTTCATAATGTTGGCGATATAGTTGCAACTCAACCAAGGCATAGTCTCCCACTCCAAATGAAAATCAAGCCTCTTTTTATTTAGTTGTGCCTTCATATAATTTTTAGCTTTGCACATATTTTGCTTAAGTTGTTGTAGGAGTGTGTCTCGTGACATAAGAGATTCTTGTAATGACAAAGGATCGGTAGGATCACATTGGTATGGAAAAATTTTAGAAGGATCGCAACAAAAAATGGTTTTAAATGGAGTCATTCGAGTGCTATGGTGAAACGAAGTGTTATACCAAAATTTTACCCATGGTAATGCAAGAGACCAAGCCTTTGGATAATCAAAGTCAACACATATCAAATACATCTCCACCGTTTTCTTCAAATTTTTAGTTTGGCCATCACTTTTGAGGTGATATGAAGAACTCATGGCTAATATGGTACCTTGAGATTTAAAGAGTTGTTGCCAAAAGAAGCTCATAAACACTCGATCTTTGTGGGAAACAATGGTTTTAGGGAAACAATGAATTTTGACCACTGAAGTAATGAATGCCTCTACTACTAGTTTACTATTGAATTCACGCTTAAGAGGAAAAAGTGAGCAAATTTGGACAGTTGATCCACGACCACCATAATATTGTAATACCCGTTTGAATTGGGTAGATTGGTTGTAAAATCCATAGAAATATCCTCTCATATTTGGTGAGGTTTTGGTAATGGTTGGAGCAACTCAGAAGGTAAAATCTGATCCACTTTAGCTTGTTGGCAAATAAAGTCATTCCGCATCAAATTTTGGATATCTTGGTGCATAAGGGGTGTAAGACACGAGGAATTCAAATAATTAAATAAATAATTATTTCATAAAGGCGAGTAGTGGGAGCCTTTAAGACATTTAATGTTGACTTTTATGATGTGGAAAAGTACTAGCTTAAGTGGTTAAGAGTATTTGATTGTGTTGAGAGGACTTAAGTTCGAGTCCTAGGTATGCCAATTGTGTGTTATTTTCATTGTATTATTTTTAGGATATGCTTGATCATGATGAGTGATTATAAATTCCTAGATTTACAGGATTTGAGAAGATGAAGAGTTTAATGTAAGTACTATGAGACAAAGAGATTAAATTGAATTGATTAGCTATTCAATTAAATTAGTTTTAGGGTTGGAAAAGAAAGAGAGAACAACATAAATTTGTGTGGCTGTCAACCAAGGAAGTTTAGGACCATAAAGAGTGAGTGAGGAGAGTGTAAGACAACTAGAAAATATGTCTCAATTTTATCATTATTTTTGTTGTTTTTTTTTATTATTATCATTATTACTATTTTATTCTCCGTGCGATATTTTAGGGCAATGGTTATATGTTCTTCTTGGGTTGTATATTGTTTGGTTGTCCAGGACTGTGTGTTGGGTATAACACTTTGTTTTGATGGTTTTATGTGGATTTATTGTGATTCTCTAGGATGTATGAAAGCAAAGATAAAATTGTGTTTGATTTATGGCCATGTGATATGGTGTACTTGAGTTCAACTTAATGATATGAAAGTGTATTTACTTGTCATGGATGCATGTTTTGCGTGAACTGAGTGTCTTGTGTAAATGGGTTCATTGGAACCTATTCTAGAGTGCCAAAAACTAGCAACACATACGCTACTGGTATGGCACCTTACGATGCGGGATGGACTACCAGGCGGTAATGACCCAAAATAGTGGCAGTGGCCACTGGACTCGTGTGGCGCCTAGTTGAAGGGGTTGTTCCGCTAGGCAGAAGCAAACTGGCAGAGGTCCTAGAAGGCGCATGGCGCCTGGCGGCATGAGGTGCCCGTCAGGCGGCCTAGAGCACAAGTTTGCCTAGCGAAAGGGTGAGTGGCGTTAGGCGATTTCGGGTGCAGAATTGGACTGCGTGGAGGGTTCTACACAGCTTTGCATGGAGGTCTTGATGTGATGCTTTGTTGGGGGCCAAATTATGAGTGCAACTTGTATTGGGATAACACGTGGCCACTCAAGGTTGTAGCCTGGTGATTTTGGAAGTCTAGTGGAGTGTGCGAGATCGTGGCTCGTGTGGATGGGTTTCGGAAGATTGCACTCCTCAGTGTTATCCAAAGAGTTTAGTAGTCTTGGGACAAATACGGACTGTAGTTCATATTGGAGAACTCCACTTGGTGTTGCAGATTTTGACTGTGACAAATTTATTCTCGCATGTGGACTATTAGGTGATGGCCTGTAGTCGGAGGGGCGAGTAGACACTCGTGGCAGTAAAGATCAATCAATGTAATCATCAAAGGGTGTAGAATCAAGGGGCTTCCAGAGGAAGATGTGAATGTTGGGTTGACGGTTGGGTTTCACGTTAGAGTAATGGGTTTAAGAATCAATATTTTATTGTATATTGCATTTCTCTTTATTTGTGCTCACCCTATCTATGTGTGTTTGGCGATGATCATGTAACTCATTACATGGGAGCAGATGTTGATGTAGGTGAGCTTATGGATACTTAAAGCCGGAGAGAGGCGAACTTGGAAACTTTTTCATGGATTTATATGCTATGGATTTTCGTATTAAATTTGTAATCATTTTACATTAATTGTTTGGATAATTGTAAGCATGAAACACATTTATGGATTTGATATTTTGGCGCGTGTAAACTAAAGTTTTACTTTTCCCGCATTTTTGGAAAAGTATTTTATTAATAAATGCAATTTGATAGTATTTCTATTTTTTTTATTTTTAAATAAGTAATATCCAACTAGGATGTTACAATGGGCCAATAAAATTGAGGAGAAATTTGAGCCAGCATTTTGGACACCACCATGACCACCTACCTTGGAAGCATGAAATTCCTACATGATTTGATGTCTGAATGATCCTCCAGATGGCAGGACCAACCTATCTTTCCAAAATAATAACCCTTCCTTGCAAGTATAATGATGATGCTTTCAATTACCTTGCAAACACAGACAAACAATTGGCAAATTGTTCATCTTGCTGAATGTCCGCTGCTACTGCGTTTAACAAATCATTATTACAATCAGACCAAGTCAACATACAAATGCGAGATAATGCATCTGCAGGTATATTCTCTTTGCCAGGCTTATTTTGGATAGTAAAATCATAGCCAAGAAACTTCGGCAGCCATTATTGTTATTCGGGGGTTTGTAAATTCTGCTCAAGCAACACCTTCAAACTCTTTTAATCTATTCGAATTTATGGCCAAGGAGGTAATGGCGAAATTTTGCAAGGCTTCGTGATGGCATAGAACTCACGAGTGTATGTTGATTGCCTTTGCATTCGCAATGACAACTTCTTAGAAAAGTAAGCAATAGGATGTCGACCTTGACATAAAACAACAATATCCCCACACCCAAAGCATTCGTTTCAAGAACGAAGGGTTCCTTGAAATTAGAAAGGATTAATACTGGAGCCGACATGATGCCTCCTTTAATAAAGCAAAGGTTGTGGTTGCTTCAGCAGACCACTTAAAGGAGTCTTTCTTGAGTAACTCAGTTAAAGGGGCAACTATCATTGCATAACTCCTAATAAATCTCCGGTAGTAAACCGTAAGCCCCAAAAACCCCGCAATTGTTTGATGTTCATTGGCTAAGGCCATTCCTACACTACAAGGACTTTGTGATGGTTCATGTCTTCTCCTTTTCTAGATAAAACATGACCCAAATACTCAATCTCGGTGATTCCAAATGAGCATTTTGAGAAACATGCATATAACTGATGTTGATGTGAGGTCTTCAAAACAATATCCAAATGCCCTAAATTATCCTTCCACTTAAAGTTATACACCGATATATCATCAAAAGAAACAAACACAAATTTTCTCAACAAGTCCCAAAAGATTTCGTTATCAAACTTTGAAAAGTGGATGGTACATTAGTGAAGCCAAACAACATTACAACCCATTCATAATGACCATAATGTGTGCGAAAGGCCGTTTTATATCGGTCGGTTGGATTCAAGAGAATTTGATAGTATCCTGAACATAAATCCAGTTTAGAAAAAAGTGTAATCCCATATAACTCATCAATGAGTTTATCATCAGTCGGAATTCTACTTATCCATAACAGTAGCAACAATATGAAATTTGATTAAAAGAAATGACAGTATAATGACGCTTCCCACGGTAGATCCAAGGTCATACCTGTATAGAAATAAGAATAGGAATAGGTAAGAAGGAATGTTCAGTAAGAAGAGTAGAAAGAATTTCATCAGCAAGAAGTTTGATACCAATTTTCATAATTCCTTCATTCCACAAAGTCCCGCAAATAAGTGTTTCTCTTTCCAATTCTTTTTGTTGTCCTCAAGCACTTGAGAGAAGGATCTACTGCCACGTGTTTTTATTTTCCACCTCCTTCCCTTTGTGTGTTACAACATCATTTAATATCAATCAATATTATTAGCAGACTTTTAATTTTGAAATAAATAAAAAGCTAATAAAAGAATGATATTTAACGTGATATCTTTATTGAAAAAAGTGTCCTTTAATAATAGGAGGAACGACCTTAAAAAAGAGAAAATAATATAATCAAGAGAGATCTATATAATTTTATGCTTTCTTATAACTTTTATTATATGTTTAATTCAAAATATCATTCACCAAATTGAATAAACAAATCTCCTTTCACCTTTTAGTAAGAGTTTAATAATATTCTCTCCAAGATATTAAAGACGTTGAAAATATTGGATAAATTAACACATGACTACCCTCTCGAGAACTCCTTATTTAATTTGGTTGAAATTCTGTCTCCATGATAATATGGTTGCAAATCCCAAGAACTAGAAATTTTCCAAGCAACTAGGGATGGATTGAATGTATGGCTGTAACCGTTAAGGAAAAGTCAGTCGTAAAAATTTAATGCAACAGAACAAATCTGGTGAACCGGCCTACAAACATAAGCCAATTGCTTCCTCACCTCATCAAATGTCTTTTCTCACCCCTCAAAAGCTTCCGGAAAATTAAGGATGTTTGACTTCTCTAAATAAAATTTTGGAATTGATTATTATGTTCCAAAAAGTAAATTCCAGAAATGTCCTTTTCATTTACACACATTTATTATCTCACTTATATTTTATCTAAAACTATTTTCGGAGAAACTTCCATATGGTTTATGTTAATTTCCATTTGGCTTCAAATAATTTTGATACGCGGGAATAGAAGGTAGTAAGCACCCAAACAAAAGTTCAAATAATGTTTTGTTCACTATTTATTCACAGTCTACATATTCTAACATGCCAGCAATTATGTTCCATCCTGGCCATATAAATTTTGGTAAAAATAATCACAAAAAAGAAACTGCAAATGTTAAATAATAAATTGAAATGGTTCAAAATGTAACCAAACTATACATATTAATTCCGTTAAGGTAAGAATTCCTAAGGTATAAGCCATGATCAACTTCTATTTTCCCCCGTGACTATCAGCCTTTTTTGGGGCAGTTCGACGGTGTATTTTCAGGTACCCAAATTTTCCAGCACCTGGTGATGAACCCTCAAAAATAAAAGGCATGTAACCAGTAGCTTTCTTGTATCTCTGTTGAACCTGCATCAAAATTCGTTGTAAGGTTCAGATTCTAGTTTTCATGATGTCTCACTAAGGCAAAGTTCTACAAAGAAAGAATCAGATGCTACCATGACAAATAAAAACAGCATTTACTATGAGAAAAAGTTAGTTTAAATATGCTTTTAGTTATAGTTTTAATTTAACTAAAACAATTGAAAGTTTGTTTGGATAAACAAACTTTATTCAAGTAGAATCTTAATCCTGAAAGCCTTAGTTACCTTCTATCCACAACAGATATTCAGTATTTCTTAGTTATGATATTGTATTAAATTAAATTCATAATGAAATGAATACCTCAAAAATGTGTTCACTGCTCTTGAGACAGTTTCTACCAATTACACAAACTGTTCCGCCTGAACCACCACCAGTTATCTTGGCTCCATATAAAGTTCCACCTTCATATTTAGATTCAACACTGTGCTGCAACTCTTGCACTAAATGTACAAGCCTATCTGTTTCATCAGAGCCAAGTCCACAAGCACTGTAGCTGTAGTTGCACTGCATAAGATAGTTAAAACTCAATCACTTTCCCCGATTTGTGGTTTGGTGTTCTTCTTCAATTCCAATGCCAAAGTTAATATTCAAAAAGAGGACAGGAAAATAATTTTCTATCAAACAAGTAATAAGTCTGTTAATTGCATTTTAATTCAATTAACAATAAATAATATAGACATTCAACTAACTATTCAGATCTTCCTGTTATACAAAAAATGTTAAAAGGAAGTGAATGATTTATTATGGACAGACATTATTCATAAGATGTAAAAAATTGAATTTAAAATACTAAAAATAGGAACCAAAGCCAATATTATCATGTGTTCATCCAAAATTATTATCATGGTAAGTTGATCAACTGAAGCTGTAGATGTACCTGATATAGCAGTTCTCCTAAGGATGCAAGCTGATAGGTTGAAGATGCAGATGATAGAAGTGCTTTGAAGGTCTGCAAAAAATATGATGGATAATTAATTAAAATTCAAATAATTATTATAGGAAAAAGAC
>Ga0099823_1003452_pt1 | contig 14963 bp, 11 predicted proteins | sample CowpearedBW_FD_76831 | JGI IMG/M metagenome (GOLD analysis project Ga0099823, IMG submission 76831) | Root nodule microbial communities of legume samples collected from California, USA - Cow pea red BW | ecosystem: Host-associated > Plants > Roots > Nodule | place: USA: California | collected...
ACATTCAACCAAAGAAATTCAAAATGCATAAACGACTAACCTCACTTCTTCGTCCACCAAATGCGAGCAGTTACCACCACCTTCTTCGTCGTTCAAAGCTTGCTTCTTCCAAAGAAATTGAAATGCTTTGATTACGGACTGTCTTCTTCGTCGTGTCTAGGGTTCTTCCAAATCTCCTCAGCTGAGATTTTTACAAATGATAACAGCTTAATCACTTTCTAACATAACCGCCACTCAGCAGCTAAGTTGTTTTAGTGAAGTTAATGACATTTTATACTAACAAAAACCTCAGCTAAGTTCTTTTAATCACATTAAGGACATGTGCCTTATTAATGAGTAACTAAAACGTGCAAAAAAAATCCTCTCAGCTGAAAACGTGATTCTTACGTGGCCATCCGTTAGACACGTGTCAATTAAAATTAACGGAGTTTAAAATTGAGGACCAATTCCATTAGATTTAAAATGTGGAGGACTGAATATGAGCAAACGTTACGTGGGGGACTAAAACCAAAAATTACCCATACTTGAGGGACGAAAAACATAATTAACCCAAAAAAGAATACTATTTACAGACAAATTATAGAAAAAAAGATAACTATTTTCTTAAAGTGTGAAAAATCTAGATCAAAATGTGATGATAACTATCTATACCTAGAAACAACACAAGCCACACCATTAATTAGCAAAGACTCATAAAGAAGTCTGGAACACCACATGCAAGCTAAAATTACTTGCATGCACAAGGAAGAACAAACAGACCAAGGAAAAATGACAGAAAACCAACTTACTATAATAGAGAAATTAATCGGTTAGAACTGAAAAATTCGTTGCGAGGATCACCCTGGTGGTTTCCAATATTCAAACATATGAACTATGGGCGAGAAAACCTAGAGAGAAGCGAGAAAACTCTAGAAAAATAGTTTTTAGAAAGATTGTGTGTTTTTAAATAATGAAACTCGTTTATAAAACTTCTACGTATACTTTAACTTTTAATATTAAAATAATTCAGTCTCGTTATTTTTAAACATATTATCAATTCTAATATACAAATTTCTAGACCCTTATACTAATTATACTTTAATAAATGTTTTTCAAGTATTTGGATCCGATGCTTTTACAATGTCTCTCAATGAATACAATCTACATGGCGTTGATTCGTTTAAAGTAGACTAGCAACATTATGCAATTTTAAATATAATTTAAAGTATTTGAGTGTATATACACTCACTATAAAAATGAAATTAACAAATAATTCACCAAAATTCCAAATATCTCCATATTACTGAATCATCTCTTAATATGGATCTCAATCAACAATTTGAACATTTCTTTCCAACATTTATATTTTTTATTTTTTTTTTCATACAAGTAAGATATTGGATAAAAGGAAAAAAGACAAAAAAAGAAGAATGAAGATGAAGGATTTGCAAAAATGTAAATGGTAAGATGATATGTTTTTAAATAATGAAATTCGTTTATAAAACTTCTATATATATTTTAACTTTTTAATATTCAAATAATCAAGTCTCGTTATTTTTAAACATATTATCCATTCTAATATACCAATTTCTAGACCCTTACACTAATTATACTTTGATAAATGTTTTTCAAGTATTTGGATTTGATGTTTTTACAATGTCTCTTGATAAATACAATCTATCTAATATAGATTCATTTAAAGTAGACTAGCAACCTTATGCAATTTTGAATATAATTTAAAGTATTTGAGTATTGATGCACTCACCGTAAAAAAATGAAATTAACAAATAATTCACCAAAATTTTAAATATTTCCATATTACTGAATAATCTTTTAATATGATCTCAATCAACAATTCAAACATTTCTTTTCAATATTTATACTTTTGGTATTTTTTTTTTGTATAAATAGAATATTGGATAAAAGGAAAAAGGACAAAAAAAAAATGAAGATGAAGAATTTGCAAAAATGTAAATGATAATTTTTTTTCTATTAAGGATAAAACAAGAACAAATAAAGTAAATAAATATAAAAGCAGTAACTCAAATAGTTACATTCAATACTGTTTTTGCTTTTTATTTCTATTCGCAATATTCTCATAATATTTTGAAAATTATTCCCAATTTGTCATCCATTTATTTCCATTTGTTCTCTCTATTTATATATTTTCTATTATCATGACATTATTCCATACAACAAATAAAAAAAATATATATAAATAAAAAAAAAACATTTTTCCTTATTCTTACCGTTATTCTTATCTTACCACATTTCTCTTCCATATCTTAGATGACAATGTACCTATTGACACCCTAAACAATAATTGTTAAAAAGTATATTAATATTTTTTAATTAGTTAGATGATATATTATGCTGGAATAAAGTTGTTTGATTTTAAAAACCCAAAAAATCATATTTGCTCATAGATTTTTATAATCCGGAACAAAGGAGAAATTAGTTTCAACTTTATTTAGAAAAATACTCGGCTATTCTGACTACAATGTCACCGAAAATGCAGGAAACGACGCCGTGTTGCATTGACAGTACTAAGAAGTAGAACAAGAGCACGGAAAGCGTTACTTAGCAATCTCCGTGCATACATAGATAGTGACACAAAGGAAGTAGAAACCACTCCTGCGCGACCCACCCTTACCCCGTGAACCCCCCCGCACCGAAACAAACCCCTGTTCCCGAAAACCCTAACTCTAACCCTAGCTCCGACCGAAATGGACGGCGACGACGAGACCTCTGGTCCGATGATCGACGAATTCTATGCCAACGGCGGGGCCGACGATGGAGACAAGCGGAGCCGTCGCGCGATCATGAGCGGCGACCAGCTCGATGTCGAGGCGTACGCGGCGCTGTACTCGGGGCGTACGAAGATCATGCGGCTCATCTTCATCGCCGACAAGATGAACAACGCTACGACGCAGCTCGAGGCGCTGCGCATGGCCTACGACGAGATTAAGAAGGGCGAGAACACGCAGCTGTTCAGGGAGGTCGTGCAGAAGATCGATGGAAGGTTGGGAGCGAGTTATGGCATGGACACAGCGTGGTGTGAAGCCGTGGATCGGAGAGCGGAGCAGAAGAAGGAGAAACTGGAGAATGAACTCAATGCGTATCGGGTCCGTTTTTGATTTTTTACTTCTGTTCTCCTATCTTTGGTTGATTTACTAATTTATTTTAAAATATAATCTCATAATTATTTTCAGCTTATTTGAATCTAGGCTATTAATTTTTAGAATTTAGGTGTGTCACTAAACTTGTTTTTAGATTTTGATCGTAGGATGTTTTAACCGCACGTGTAGTTGATGCTAATTATTGTCTGTGAATGCTATGGTTTAAAATTATACGGGAAAATTATGCGACCTTGGCTGCAATTGCAAGCTAAGGTTTCGTGGCTATTGTTGGTATAGTGCATTTACGCGAACAAACCTTGATGTTCTGATCACTAAAACGTGGTCTTAAACTGTTTTTTTTTAAACCTTGTAGTGGAGACTGAATAGTTACTTTTTTTATCTATTTTTTATGAATTGCCTTGTTTCTTTCAAGCTCTTCTGTTGGCCGTTGGCTGAGAGTTTGAGTTTTATTATAACATTTGTTTATGGTGGTCTTCTGCCGCCAACTATTGTGTTTTGTACACATTCACTGATTAGCTTTTGTCTGGTGATTAGTATGTATTGCTTTGCTTTCAAGCTTTATTTGTACTCTGGTGCTTATTTATGAGCAATGAGCATTGAAGAGTTGTGTGTTTTTATGGGCAAATAGTTTTGTTTACGGTTCTTGGTGGACGGTTGTTGTGAGCAGTTGTATGGTACTGGATAGCAAACTCTGAAGTATCTTGTAATTGGTGGTTGTGTTTGGGCTTGGTTCAGATGTGTTCAACATGCAAGATTTAAAAATTATAATGTGTTTGGATTGCTTTTTGAGTGACTAAATGGTACATTTTTACATTCTAAGACAGAAATTGAAGAAGCAACACCAGTGTATCAATGAATATAATGTACATTATGTTGAAACAAATTGTTGCTTCATTTCTGTTTGACATGGTTGTGGATCCTGAAGTAGTTTCCCAGTGGAGCTTCACCTTATGTTTGTCACGTAAATGTGTTTTGTGTCCCTACAATTGACATGGTAAAGAATCTAGTTGGACTCTTCCCAAACAAAGGTATAAATGAATAAAAATTTGAAGCTAAGTGGATATTAGATAGGTTTTGTGATTATGTTCACTTGTGATGACATTCCCTTGTATGGTGTTTTGATTAGACCCGCTTTTTCATAAACTGCCATTGCTTTCTTATCCTGTCAATTTGTTCATCTTGAATTTCAATTTTGCAGACAAACTTGATTAAAGAAAGCATTAGAATGGGATACAATGATTTTGGAGACTTTTATTATGCTCATGGTCAATTGGGGGAAGCTTTTAAAAGTTATGTCCGAACTCGGGATTATTGCACCACATCAAAGCACATTATTCACATGTGTATGAGTGCAATTCTTGTCAGCATAGAGATGGGTCAATTTCCTCATGTTACAAGCTATGTTAGCAAGGCAGAACAGGCACTGGATGTCCATGACTCAATAATTGTTGCAAAGCTACGATGTGCTGCTGGATTGGCTAATCTAGAGGCCAAAAAGTACAAACTTGCTGCCCGAAAGGTCATGATCTATGAAATCCCTGACTTGGATTTAGGGATTCAACTATTCATTTATTATTTTTGATGTGTGATAACATATTAACATAATTGCTTATAACTCTGTGAACCTCATTTTCATTTATTAATGCAGTTTCTAGAAACATGACCTGAACTGGGAAGTCACTATAATGATGTAATCGCACCTCAAGATGTTGCAACATATGGAGGACTTTGTGCACTTGCTACATTTGATAGGGCAGAGTTAAAGGCAAGTACTCCAATATATTATTATGATGTTTCTTCTTATCAATGACTTCCCAGAGACATTGATGATGTCATCTTTATTTATTTAATTGTTCAATGCTTGGCAGAGCAAAGTTATAGACAATTCCAACTTCCGCAATTTCTTAGAGCTAGTACCCGAAGTAAGGGAACTGATAAATGATTTTTACTCGAGGTAAGTTGGTCTTCTCATTTATTGTCGTTCTATTATGTCACGAAGTTGGAACTAGTCACTAGGCATCACTTTTTATTTTTTTGGTTAACTTAATTCGAATTAAATTACGAAAATACATGAAGTTCTTCATTTGTGGTGCTAAGCTGTCTGAAAAAAATATCGGATTTTTAAAAAGTTGGATTGGAAGGTTTGCGTGGAGAGTATGACATCAATTTCTTAGACAGTTAGACGGTAATCGATTGCTGCGAGGTTAACTATGTGTGTTATATTGATTATTGATTATTGATACAATTAAACCTTTTCTTTTGGCTTAATAAGTGGTTGGTTATAGTTCAAGTCCTTTTGAGTTGTGTTCTGCAAATTAAGACATTGTATTTTAAGAATTCAATTTTCATGTGTTGATGTAATAAAATTTGAACTGTCAACTACTTAGAAATCGTCTCAACCATGAGATAAGTCAATGAAGTTATGATACATAACAATGTGATTAATGTCTGAGTGCTGTGCATACAAATTAAATTCTCATTTTTAATATTGTTGAATTGATGAAATCCGACAAAGGGCTTGTTACATGGTTACATATTTCAATATTTATTTTACTCTTAATTGTTTTACATTAAAATATTTATGTATATTCAAATATGTATATCTTGCTCAAATTGTTTCCTTGCAGTGGCTTACTTACTGTCCTTAAATATCTTTTCTGTGGTTTTATGGGGAGAATATATTTATTTCGATCTCTTTGCTTCCTTTTAACAGCCACTATGCTTCATGTCTGGAATACCTTGGGAACCTCAAAGCAAACCTATTACTTGATATACATTTGCATGACCATGTTGAGACACTTTATGATCAAATTCGTCACAAAGCCCTTATCCAGTACACACACCCATTTGTGTCTGTTGATTTGAACATGATGGCTAATGCATTCAAGACAACTGTTGCTGGACTTGAGAAAGAGCTAGAAGCATTGATTACTGATAATCAGATACAGGTCTGGTTGACTTAATTTGCCTCGATTAGGTTGAGTTTATAATGAAAAAAATCAACATATCTGCATACTTCTCCTTTTTCAATATGTCTGTGGCCAAATAACTTTGGAGATGATTCTATTTTTTATACCTTTAGCCCACTAGGGTCGGCCTAGTGATTGGGGGTTACAATTTTCTTTTTGTACCGTTACAATCAAACAGTCTAAACAAGATTTAAACAGTATTATTGGTGGAACCTTTTGCAGGCTCGAATTGATTCACACAACAAAATTTTGTATGCACGGCATGCGGATCAAAGGAATGCCACCTTCCAAAGGGTTCTAGAAACTGGAAGAGAATTTGATCGTGATGTTCGTTCCATGTTACTGAGATCAAATCTTATCAAGCATGATTACAATCTTAGAGCATTAAGGAAACTTTAATTATGAACCACCGATAATGGAATGAAGTTGTGGTTTTATACATATCACCGGGCACAGGTATTGGTCAACTGTGATGGAGCAAGTTTCTAGAGTGAAGGTAAGATTGCCTTACCTCATGCTGGATTCAATCAACGTTGCAAAACGTACGTTTGTGCAAACATTTAACGGAACGGCATATTATGCTTTCTTTTTGTATATACTCTTTCATAATTTCGATTATTTTGTCACAAGATATTCATTTTCTGGTTTTAACCCGCATCTCTTTTTCGGTAACTCCGTTGCGTAAGACAGAGTCTTGATGGTCTAAAAATCATTCTCATGACCTGTTATTTCAACTCCTTTAACTAGCCTATTTGGCATTGAAGTTTCCAACCAAGTAACCCTTTTCTTACCTATCAAAAAACTGTTGGAGGGGGGTTGGCTGATTGGGTTTATCTGCTTTAAGTTTTAATTGTTTGATGATTCTTAATCTTAGTAGTAGTATTATGACGAATTTTACTTATTTTAATGGTTTTATGGAAATTAAAGGAACCAATTACCATGGGACTTTATACTATAGATGGTGAAATCTGATTGATTTGGTTCAAGTGTCTCATTTCATGTTTTGTTGCATGATGCAAACAAGTGCTTGTACATTTTTTTGTTACGTACTAGGGGTATATTATCTTTACTAATAATTGAGTTTAATATTAGGCTGTGTTATTTATATGATCAAATGCTGAAAAGTAAAGTTATCGTACTACATAAAAGAAAGCAAAATTAACCGTTTATACCAAGGAACTTTGTATATTTTTTCGTGAGTAATAAATATCCTTTTATAAAAGGGAAATTTTAATCCTTTAATTAAAAGTTTACTTTTCACTAATATACTAAAATGGTATGGTTACACAGCCAAGCTTTGACGGTGAAATGTTTTAGTGACTACAATTTTGTACACCATTAATGTTCGTTTGTCCTATGTAATATGCGTATAGTTTCCAGAATTGAAAGGACAATTTAAGGATATAATTTTATGCACTTCTAGTAGTATAAATTTCCAACTTTGACATTTACTGTGAATAGCTGAGCCACGCTTAAACTTTAAATCTAAACTGTTTGATATCTCTCAATTCTAAATTACTATTGCGTTTCTCAACTCCACTTTCACATTGTACATCAATTACAGACATGTGGATAAAATCATCTGACAGATATTAAATGAACATGGACTTTTTTATATGCACGTAATTTTGTCAGCAAGGCTACAAGGGGTTTACCATATTACCTGTATCCACCAAAAAAAGACATTCTAACTTTAATTAAAAATTCAAAAAAATATGGATTCTTTGTAATTTATTATATTGATGGTGTACTTTTATATGAGCGTAAGTATTTAAATGATTTCGTTTGAACTTTAAAAACTTATATAAAACTATAAATTACTATTAATTATACTCATAACCACATATTCTACGATGAATTTTGTTTCTAATTCCAAACATAAAATCAAGGTGGGAAATAAAAAACATAACACAAAAACCCAAATTCTAAATGATTTATGAACTTCGTTTTACCCTCAATTCGTTTTAAGATGATGTTAAATTTTTATTTGAGAAAATGGCGGACATATCTTGCACTATTTTTGTGGCAGTTCTGAAGCACATGCTGTTCCAGATTCCAACTTGCACTTACTTAAGCTTGAAGTCTCTTTCTATTTCATTACACCTATTTTATATTTATTTGCTTTATTTATCTGTTCCACCTATTCATTTACGGTACATACTCTCAATTAATTTCTTAATATTCTTTCTCTTCCCTGTAGAATATACATTTTACATTTCACTCTAAGAGTCAGCTACCAATAAATATTTGTCAGTAATATCAATTGAGTTCATGTATTCATTTGTTTAAATTTAAAAATAATAGTAAGTCATGATGTAAAAGTAAATTTCTATAATAATTTAAATTATAGTTATGAAAATAAAATTACAGTTTAATTACCTTTTAATCCTTAAAATTTAGACTATCTCTGAATTTATTTCTCAAACTAAATTTTAGTTTCTAATTCCTTAAATTTAATAAATGAATATTGAAATATAATATACGAGGAACTAAAATAAGTTTTAAAATTTTATTTATAGTTTAAAACCTAGAATTTAAAAGTGTTTTAAAATTTTACAAGCTTAATTAATAATACAGTGTGTGTGGAGTGTATGGAAGATGTGGTGTTGCAATGAGATCTATATCCCACATTGCCGACCGGTGAAAGAGTGATGTAGGAGTTTCACTCATCTCAACACATGCAAAACAATAAAGCATTCACACTCTTCATCTTCCAATAAACCCTTCTTCACTTTCATTCATTCCCACTTGCATTCATCAACGCGCCCAGCTCCAAAACGCCATACCCCAATGCTGTTTTGATCCCATCCAATACGGTTTCCGATGGGTCACGTGAACCTCCCTGCCTCAAAGCGCGTGGGTGGCCCTCGCCAGTGGCGCGTGCTGGACGTCGTCACCGCGGCGTTCTTCGGCCTTGTCTTCCTCTTCTTCGTCCTCGTCTTCACGTCCCTGGGGGACTCGCTCGCCTCCTCAGGCCGCCAGACGCTGCACCTCTCCACCTCCGATCCGCTTCAGCGCCTCCGCGTGTCGGCGGCCATTGAGGCTGGGCAGCCGCTCGTGATCGAGGCCTGCCCCGCCGACACCGCCGACCACATGCCGTGCGAGGATCCGAGGCTGAACAGCCAGCTGAGCAGGGAGATGAATTACTACCGAGAGAGGCACTGCCCGCCGCTGGAGAACACGCCACTCTGCCTCGTCCCGCCGCCCCCCGGGTACAAGGTGTCGGTGCAGTGGCCGGAGAGCTTGCATAAGGTATGTGCAGTGTTCTTAATCGTGAGAAAGTGATACAAAGTTGGTGAATGATGTTTAATTCGTTAATTACAAGTGTGTTAAATGCTTGAGAAAATAGGTTATATAAAGTTTAAAATAGTTTTACAGTGTTATGCCGTCATATCAGGAAGTTTGTTGATTTTTATAATAATTACCATAGAGGTGAATTCTTATTGAATGTTAGTGCAAAACTGCTGTAAGTGTCAGTATATAGCCATTATTAGACTGAGATTTTTACATTGTTAACTAATTAGAAACTACTCTAGATGTCTGACCTATATGAGGTGATATAATTGGCATAGTTAAATATGTGGAGTATTTATCCCTAAGATTGTGTGTATGGAAAAAAAGATGCTCGTTTAGAGAAATTTCTTAAATGAATTTCTCTAACATAACATATTAGTGTATGTTTGGATGTAAATATTTAGAGTTCTAAAGTATTTTCGCTCTTGAAGCTATAATCTTTTTCTTCTTCATTTTGTATCTGGGAATTGGGGAATGTGCATTGATTTCAAAAAGCGTGTTTCTAACTTTTATCCAAACATAGCTTTAGTCTTTAACTCCTGACTGAGAGCTGTTGTGAGCATAAAAAAACTTATAGAATGGATAATACAAAAAGTTAACAATCTTACGAGAATGGTAGTATAAAAGTAAAAAGCTGTGCATTATAATAAGTACATTGCAATTAGAGCTCTATATTTTGAGTAGAATGTGGAATAAAACCGCAGGAAATTTCTAATAAAATGTTCCTATTATTTTAGGGCAGTCAATAGAAGGACACTTTTTTCACTTATGGTGCTTTGCACTAGTTCTACTAAGGGAGCTATTATGTTAGTGTTTGACAACTGAATAATTTTCACGTTTGGAAGATAGGAGTTTCTTTTTAGTGTTTTCAGGCATGTGATTGGTTTCGTTTAACTGTTAGCATTTAGTAAATTTTTTGGTGTTTGAGCAGAGACTTTTTAAAAATAAATAATAATTTTAATGCTGGTAAAATTATTTGGAAGCCAAGTTTTGGAGCAACCTACGATATAAAAAAAACTGTCTGCGTCCAAGACATAGGCAATTATGTGTTTCAGAAAAATGTTTTCGATATTTGTCATCAGTGATCCACCTTTCTGAAAGCACTCATGCGATCTCTGTAGATATGGTATAGCAACATGCCATACAACAAGATTGCTGACAGGAAAGGTCACCAGGGATGGATGAAGATTGAAGGTCCGTACTTTATATTTCCTGGAGGTGGCACAATGTTTCCAGATGGAGCAGAGCAGTATATTGAAAAACTTGGTCAATACATTCCAATGAATGGTGGTGTTCTGAGGACTGCTCTTGATATGGGATGTGGGGTAGGATCTATTTTACTGTTTCCTTGAGACCTTTTATTACTAAAATTTGTTGTTATTTAGCATGAAAATTTTTTCTCATGTTTACAGGTTGCCAGTTTTGGAGGATATTTACTAGCTCAAAACATATTAACCATGTCTTTTGCTCCAAGAGATTCACACAAATCACAGATACAATTTGCACTTGAAAGAGGAATACCGGCTTTTGTTGCCATGCTTGGTACTCGCAGACTACCATTTCCTGCATTTGGCTTTGACTTAGTCCATTGTTCTCGGTGTTTAATCCCTTTTACAGCCTACAGTAAGTTCATTATCGAAGCTGACCTTTGCAGATCTTGCAATCTTCTAAATAGGCATCACTAGCCTAATGCAGAAACCTTGCCTTGCAGATGCAACTTATTTCATTGAAGTGGACAGATTACTTCGCCCTGGTGGATATTTAGTCATTTCTGGTCCCCCTGTTCAGTGGCCTAAGCAAGATAAAGAATGGTCAGATCTTCAGGCTGTGGCAAGAGCTTTGTGTTATGAACTGATTGCTGTAGATGGTAACACTGTGATCTGGAAAAAGCCAGCAATGGACACGTGTCTCCCCAACCAAAATGAATTTGGTCTAGGCATGTGTGATGATTCAGATGACCCAAATATCGCATGGTAATTTCCAGTAGGTTATTGCTAGTTAATTTTTCCTCCAACTGTCTTTGCTTCACATTGGTTGACATTGATAATGTGTTAACATCCATTGTTTGTGCTTGCTACGCATTTGTTTCATACGGACATGGTGTAATGGCACTTGGGAGAATGCTGTTGTTATTTGTGTATGGACTTCTCATAGTGTTTAATTGAGATTCCGCAATTAAGATGATTTATTTTGCAGGTACTTCAAATTGAAAAAATGTGTCACTAGGATGTCTTCTGTCAAAGGTATTGTTGGTACAATTTCCAAATGGCCAGAAAGGCTCACTGCTCCTCCAGTAAGGTCCACGATCCTAAAAAATGGTGCTGATGTATATGAGGCTGACACTAAGCGATGGGTAAGAAGAGTTGCATTCTATAAGAATTCTCTAAAAATAAAGTTGGGGACTCCAGCTATACGCAATGTTATGGACATGAATGCATTTTTTGGGGGATTTGCGGCAGCACTGAATTCTGATCCTGTGTGGGTAATGAATGTTGTTCCATCTCACAAGCCACCCACTCTTGATGCAATCTTTGATAGAGGCCTTATTGGAGTCTATCATGATTGGTAAGTTTTATGCTGCATATTTTTCATGTGTTTCTCTTAAAAGGCCTTTTTGTTTTATCATTTCACTTTTGTTAGTCAATGGTTTACCTTACCTTATATACTTCACAAGTGTTAATATGACTTAAAAGTTACTCTAGTGTGGGAAATATCATTGTACTTGATGATAAAGATTTTTCTTACCGTTACACTGTAGACTATTTAATTCGACTTCTGTTTCTGTAATTATTTTGCTTACAAGTTGATTCCTGTTCTGAAGTTTGACTTGTTTAGTGGCTTTTTCTTTTCCTGGCGCTTACTACTTCTATATTTTATCTTGTGCTTTTCTATGCTCTTTAAAAAAGTAGTGATAATTTTCTAGTTTTTATTATAAAAATGAAAACTGAAGTAACTCACCTCTTGTTTTAGATTGTTAATTAGGATCCTTCTTTTAGGTAGAGCCTTTGAACGTGCATTAGCGTTTAGAATGTACAAATATTTGAAATTTGAGTTGTTTGATTAATGCTCCCAGGTGTGAACCTTTCTCAACATATCCTCGCACCTATGATCTGATCCATGCAACAAGCATTGAATCACTTATAAAGGATCCTGCCTCTGCCAAAAACAGGTATTTTCATTCTGAAGTGCTCATTCAAAGTCACAGTCCCGGCTTCTTCTGCATTTTCCATACTCGTCATGGGACTATTTGGGGTCCTGATAATGTGATGGAATTTTCGTTTATTAATTTTAAATTTCAATCGTTGTTTTCAAATATTTGTTAACACGAACAATTGGGTAAAACGTTAGCAAAAACTTGCTGCTACATTAAGTGACTTGTAGCTCGTTAGTTTCATCTTAGTTTTGTACCAAAGTAAAGTATGCATGTTCTTACGGTCATGGTTTTACTACTTAATAAACAAAAGATTAAAGTCAAATGTAGTTCTAAGTTGCCTAGATTTCCAATTTTCTTCTATTAAGTTTCAGATGCTAGCAAACACAAAGTGAGAGTATTTGTCATACTGTATCATCCTTGCAGAGAAACTATTCACATAAGTTATAAACTCACCCTGACTGCTTCATGAATTCATTGCAGATGTAACCTTGTTGATTTGATAGTGGAATTGGATCGAATTTTACGCCCAGAAGGAACTTTGGTGGTGAGGGATACCCCTGAAGTAATTGAAAGAGTAGCTCGTGTTGCACGTGCAGTGAGGTGGGAGCCCACTATATATAATAAAGAACCCGAATCACACGGCAGGGAGAACATTCTAGTTGCAACCAAGACTTTGTGGAAGCTCTAATGTTCATCCAACTAACATAGCTGCGTCATTTAGGTAAAATTTCCTTCTCACCGTTTCGGTGGATGCGGTTTTTAAGGCTATCTTATCTGTGCATCAAAAGGATGCAGTTTCCTTTCCTGTTCAGTGTTTATATAAAGAGAGAGTAAGGTTAGGATCTGAGAAAATGAAAAAAGATGTGAGGATTTTGTGCAGTTTTATATGGAAAGCACAAGCTAGTGTTATATTTTCTCTATAACCATAAGGATAACTTGTAATTCAGTACTTTTATTTATCATTGTTTATTTATTGAAAACATCCATCACTGATCTAATTAGCTATCTAACTCACCCCTAATTCCCATGTCTATGAAGACTTCTTCCCTGATTTTGTTTCCAACTACAACTACATTTTTTCTAAGATTCCCAGTAGAGGCTGTGCTCTTCAAGCTTTAGTCATTGTTTTTTCTTATGAAAATTGTACTCAATGTTTGATGATAGAAAATGGATCAGAGTGGATCAGAACATAATATAGAGGAATGAATTGGACTGAAGTTGATTAAAAATGTCATCATATTATTTGAATATTTGTAATGTCATGAAACAAATCTTTTATTTCATCATTTGGAAAATAGACAAAACAAAATAAATCATAACTATAGTTTTGTCTTATTTTGCTCTTCATTGAAAGTGCAGTTGTAACGTATGTCTTTTCACCATTCTAATTCTATCTTATTTTCTTCTTCATTGAAAGTGCACTTGCTATATATGTCTTCTCACCAGTCTAATTTTATTTTATTTTGTTCTTCAAATATAATTGCATGTCTTTTGCTTTTAATTTAGTTTCACTTGTTTTAGTTTAAGTTTCATAGCATATATTTAATCTTTATGTTTAGACATTTCACCACATTCAAGCAAAAGTTTATTTTAATGTTCATCTTAATAAATTATTTTTCTTTCTCATTTAATGCTTTTGTTAAATGGTAATTTACGGATAAATAATTGAAAATTTATATAAAGATAATTTTTAATTTCCTATATTTATTATTCAAAAAGATATATTAATAATTATAAATATTATGTACAATCCTCTCAATAATGACTTGTACAGTAAAATCATCTTTTTCTATAAATTTATTTATTTTTGTTCGTCGTATAAGTTTAAAACTTCAGAAGTTGTTAATCCAAATAAGAAGTTACAATTATTTTTTTAATAAAAGACATAGAAATCAGATTTTACCCGAAAGAAAGATACATCAATTTGTAAATATATAACATTTGTCTCAAATGGGAGATGTGGAGAAAAAGTAATTAAAGCTGTAGAGGAAAAATGTAATTATAAAATATATTTTTCGTTCGTTAAATTAAGAACTTCGGAATAAATCTAAGGAACTCAGATACATTTTTTCACCCTAATTTTAGCGATGATGACTTTCTCTACAAAATTATCTTTTCACTTTTCAATATTCTTTTTTAACGCAAGTAAACTATTGAACTAATTTTACATAGACTTAATTCTAAAGTCACGTAGAAAACAAAGGGTTAGTTCAAACCCAATAACATTCCATAATTATTTATTCTCATCTTTGGAAATATTGTTTGAATTGTTCTGTATCTATAAAAAGGAGAAGAAATGTGAACGATCACTAACAACTGACCCCTCAGTTGGACAGAAACTCATCATCACAGCTCTCACAAGAAACCCTAAAAAATATCTATAATTTACCATTACATGAAAATATTATTAAAGAATAACAAAATTGA
>Ga0099823_1003457_pt1 | contig 14957 bp, 6 predicted proteins | sample CowpearedBW_FD_76831 | JGI IMG/M metagenome (GOLD analysis project Ga0099823, IMG submission 76831) | Root nodule microbial communities of legume samples collected from California, USA - Cow pea red BW | ecosystem: Host-associated > Plants > Roots > Nodule | place: USA: California | collected...
CCAAATACTTAAGTTGACGTTAAAATAGACCGAACCTATTTTACCAAAACACCCCTGTCTTTCCATTCATATTACGAGAGGCATATCTATTCACACGCTTCTGCAAAGTTCTCGTGTTGGCTTCACCTTTTCTGTAGACGATAATGCCCTCATGTTGTCACATATATTACCGAAAAAAATTCCTTATTCTAAAACCCGCTTTTCTATTTTTTTTCCTCGTATACGAAATTTTCAAAGAATTATCTTTTTTTCATATTCTTCAACTTGTTTTTTCTTATGTGGTGTGATGCTTTTGAGACTGAGCTGGTCAATATATTCATCTTACAAGTCACAAGCTTGGCATATTCTAATAACCCTTTCAAATATTATATATTTTAAAAAAGACAAACAAAAAAAAAAAGAAATTAAAAGGTTGAACAGAAAATTCGTAGCGTAAAATTGCTTGAATATTTAGCAATCAAATAAAATAAAAAACTTTTTTAATCTTAAAACCCAATCATTGACCACTTTGTAATTTGACTAACACCATGTATGATTAAGTTTAGAAAACTTACGAGGAAAGACACAATAATCTTAAAATTCAAGCTAGATAAGGCTCTTTGCCACCTTGTAGTACACGTGTGGAGGTCATAAGCCATCACCCTCCACTAAGACTTTTTTTTTTTTTTTCTTTTCATAGTTGTTATGGGTCGGTTCAATTATATTGTCACATATAATGCAACCAAAGATGTGAAATGTAACCAACACCATACAATATTAGTGCAAAAATCTAAGGGTTTTCAAGAAAATTAAATTCATATCTCGGGTCATCATCATGCTAAATTATGATTTATTTTTATTAATTGAAACCTCCCTTGTACACACATTCAACCCAACAAATTATGAATCCTTATCACCATATTTGGTGCCACCCCAAAAGGTTCACAATATAACACTTACCCTTAAACACTAAAAATATTTGTTCAATCCAACAATAATAGCAGCAACCTAACGATAAGCACATATTCTCCTTAAAGCTATAAAATATTTTTATTCATAATTTTGCGCCCACCAAAAAATGCAACCTAGAACAGTGGCACCCTGGTAATTTGACCACCCGGTCAAGGATAAGTTTGGACACAAAAAAAGGAAGAAAAAAAACCGAATATATGAGCGTTGTTTTGTCCGTAGTGATTTAATGTGATTTTTATTGTGTATAAATATAGAGTGAAGGGAGAAAAGAAAGGGTGGAGAGAGAAAAACCGAAGAAGAAGAAGAAGAGAGAAACTGAAATAAAATTAGTATGGATCATATGTTACGTTGTGTTGGGACAATACCCAAACTTTCGTTTCTTTTGCTACTTTCTCTGCTTCTCTTCAGTTTCGTTAACGCAGCCTTCGACCTCGCTACTATACCCTTCAACGATGGCTTTTCTCCGCTCTTCGGAGATAACAACGTTGTTCGCTCCGCCGATGGCAACGGCGTAAAACTCCTCCTCGATCGCTTCACAGGTAAATGTTACGTCATCTACGTATGATCACAAATTAATTAAGGTTTAATGTTTTATTTTATTCCTTTTCTGTGTTCTTTTTCTCAACATTAATTCTTATATCGTAATGAAACAGGTTCGGGTTTTATATCGTCGAATATGTACAACTATGGATTCTTCAGCGCCAGAATAAAGTTACCGTCGAATTATACTGCTGGTCTTTGCGTGGCCTTTTATGTAAGTAAACAAGGTTTTCTTTTAAAGCAAATTGAGAACAAAAATTTGCAGACATCAATGTTTCTTTTAAGTGATTGTATAATTATAATAATTTTCTGGGGGGAATGGTATGCATTTTAAGAAAACATGAATTCCGGATTTTTAATGCTTCTTCGTCTTCTTTATCTTTACCTTTTTTTTTAAATGATTAGTAAAACACGCTAAATATTAGTCAAGCGTCCTTTAATTTGCTGAAGAAACTACCGAACTTGTAGCAAAGTCAAAAACAGATTGATGGTCGGTGAACTCCATTCAATTTACGTCAGAATTTTAGTAGTTTTTTAATGAACTGTTCAAACGGTGAACTACGAATGATGGCTTAGTATAGCATGCTTGGTTTAACAAAGGCTTATTATTATCACTAGTATTTCAGTATTTCTTTTTGTATTATGAAAAATTAGGTATGAATACATTTGAATATATATCCTTAACAATAGATTAGAATTGTGATAATTTTTAAAATTCTGTTCATGGTTATCATGGATGGTTAATTTTTCTCTCTTTCCTGGTACAGACATCAAACGGTGATGTGTTCGAGAAGTCGCACGATGAGTTGGACTTTGAATTCCTGGGAAACATCGGCGGAAAACCGTGGCGGTTTCAGACGAACTTATACGGCAACGGCAGTACGAACCGTGGGCGTGAGGAGCGGTACCGTTTGTGGTTCGACCCGACGAAGGAATACCACAGATACAGCATCCTTTGGACAGCGAAGAATGTGATGTAAGGGTTTGTTTGTGTATTTATGCGGCGTGATTATACATAATTTTGTGTGTTCATACGCATTGATTGGGTTGTTTGTGCTTGAAATACTTTTTTGGCATGCGATGGGATTCAACTTTAACGTGGCGTGTTTTGGTATTGAATTGGTTTTGTTTGACTTAACGTGAGGGAGGAAAGGGTTTGGGGTTGCGTGTGGGATGCGTCGCCCTCATCAACAACAACAACAACAACAACTTGGTCTGGTTTGGTTTGGGTGAGCTAGGAAGGTTCAAAAGCATATACTTTTCATTACTAAAAGGATGGTTTAGATGGTAGTGTGGGTTTCGAATTCAATCATTATTTTCCCAGTTTGAGACATAGTATAATTGGCCCACACTCATGGCCAACTTGAATTTTGTTTGATGTGCCTTTTTAAATTATTCTTATTTTTATTTTAATTCACGTATGCATATACAGTGATGATGATGATAGATTAAACAATCATCCACTACTTTTCCCCACTTAAATCTGTGCTTATCCTTATATTTTGTGTATAACACACATGTGATATGACTCTTTTGTTTTGAGTCATACGTATCCATCACGCTCCTTCTCCTTATAATGCCTTGCCAAACCTTTGAATTCATTCTCTACCCTATTATCTGCCTAATTGTGGGGCTTTATTTTTCTTAATCAAACTCTTACTGCATAATTATAATTATCAATCATGCCCTTTGAAAAGCATAATTTAAAATTGTACACCACAAGCAGAAGGGTATTGCTATTGGTCCAACTCCAACTATTCTTCGAATCAGTTCACACCGTATAATGAAACATGTGATCTTTCTTTGTTTAATCTCTTCAAAACTTGCCACCAAATGTTTGTATAAGATTACCGAACTAAAGCAAGCTCATAGATTCCTACACCGTTTGCCAAACCCCGTTCCCATAATTCCCACCTAACTCAACACTAACATAGCTGGCAAATATTTTTTATTTCACGGGAATATATACTCTACTTTGTTTCTGATTTTTGTAATTGATTATGTTTATGACTATATTTTTGAATTGGTGCAGTTTTTACGTTGATGAAGTTCCGATTAGAGAAGTGTTACGAAGTGAGAAAATGGGAGGTGATTACCCATCGAAGCCAATGTCACTGTATGCGACCATTTGGGATGCATCAAATTGGGCAACGTCTGGTGGTAAATACAAAGTAAATTACAAGTATGCACCTTTTGTGACCCAATTTAACGACCTAGTCCTTAAGGGTTGCTCCGTCGACCCCATCCAAGAGGTTTTCGACCGCCAAGGTTGCTACGGCCAACACGAGGATCTCGAGGCTCAAGACTACGCCGCCGTCACTCCCATGCGCCGCCTCGCCATGCGGCGCTTCCGCCAGCGTTACATGTACTATTCATATTGCTATGATACATTAAGGTACAACGTGCCACCACCCGAGTGCGTCATCGTACCCTCGGAGAAACAAAGGTTTAAGGAGACCGGGAGGTTGAGATTCGGCGGCAGCCACCGCCGGCAGTCACGGCGGAAGGGCCGTACAACAAATATGGTGGTTGATACCGATGAGGGTGATATGTGATTATTGATATATTGAGATGTATATAATAGTGTCCATTTTTTTTGGCTTTATTATTTGTGGGTATTTTGAGATTATATTTATTTGTTGAGGGGCATAAATAAACTAGTCATTATATCTGCTTTTTATTTATTTTTGAATGAATGCATTTTGGTGTTATGCTTTGTGTTAGTATATATATGGCTTGATTCATTTGGTGGAGAATATATATCTATGGATGAGTGCGCGAAAGAATAAGTCTAAATATTTTGTGTGTCAAAAAATGCATGGCTGGTCATTCATCAAGCTGCATTAGTCACTAGTCACCACGTATACCCTATAACATTATATTTTAATTTCCAATTATATTTTCTATACGGACAAAACTTATATATACTATAAGGATTATGTCAAACTTTAGGTTATATTTTATTGTTATGTATATTAGTCTGACATACATAAAAGTGCTATATTATAATTTACTGTGAGGTTTTTCTCTGAAGTTAAATTAAAAATAAATATAATTTTTAAAATGAATAAATAAATATCTGAAATATTAATATTAAACAGTAGAGAAATTAGTTACATGTCTTTAAGTTCTTATGTTTACTTTTAGCCTTGGAGTTTTGTTTTTGTTTTTTTATCGGCCAAAAAGATAGTTACAGGAATTACAAAAGATACGAATAAATAGTTTTGGAGTTTTGTAACCTCTTACACCCGTGCCGGACTGGGTTTATTAATTCAACGAGTTACATTTCATATAAAAAAAAATAAAATAAATACAAGAGAAATTGAGATAGAGTATTTTATTTTAGCCTAAGAAAATAAATTAATATTTTAACAAAATATCCGTAACATTATACTGCTAAAATATGGAAGCAACTAGGAGAATTTAATCGTTAACTTTAATTGAGATATTCAACAATATAATTATGTATTTCATATTTACAAAATAGTGAAAATTTTAAATTTTACAATGTTATGATTTGTGATTAATTAAATTTAAATGATAATATTTAAAAATGAAAATAAGAGATGCTTATCAGAAAACTATATACAGACTGAGATAAAAACGTTTAATTTGTTTTACTTCATTTTCAGTCTCCAGACGCGTTATTTTTTCAGTCTCCAGAGAATTTTCAAAATTATCGTTTCTTAAAATTAAACAATTACCTTTATAATTTTAGTCGTTCTTATATTCCCAAGTTAATACGGAGTCATGTGTTTAAGATTTAGTACATGTTTTATTAGTTTACTGAAAAAAAAAAACATATTTAAGATATTGTTTTCTTAAAATATCAGATATACAAGAAGGAAAAAAATCTCCTTCTAATAAGAATATGATTTTCGAGAATGATCAAATTTAGTTATTATTCAACTTTTAAGAGTAATATATTAACTATTAACTATTGAAAGAAAACTTTAGCAACTTCATAACTAATTAATCATTAACTAACTTTTTTTTTACTTATTTATGTATGAACACTTAGAAAAAAATGTTATACGAAATATTTTGTTCTCTTCTACTCAAATTAATTTCCCAAAAGTTTTAAAATGCTTTCAAATGCCAAACATAACCTAAAGTTATTATCACGGACGTTGGCAAATTGTATTTTCTTTCCTTTTCTATGGGCCAAACGTTGTTGGTTGTGTATTTAAGCACAAAACTAATTACAAATCGTCAAAGTGATTGAAAATTAAAAAGAATAAGAGCGACCACTATGAAAGTTAGTGCCACAAAAGTTTTAGGTTTTGAAATGACATTGAACCTACCTGTTGCTAGCTTACACTAATTAATATTCGTATTAATAACCTTCTTCATTGGTCCAACATCAATTGAAATGACTATGAACTTTATTAAAAAAACAATGATACTTTAATTTATTTTTTTTCATTTATTTTTAATTTACCAATTTAATTATGACTAGATCATCATATCACGTCACTAAAAATATATGATGCATCAAATCCACTTAATGTTAATATGATGAGATTACGATGATATATTGTGATAGAAAATTGTGAAAGAAGATAAAAAAGAAATATATTTATGAACTTAATTAAATCTTTTATACAAATTTAAAAGACCGTGCTTCTTCTTCTCTTTATTTATTTTGAAAAAAGAAATTATTTGACACTATATGGTCATAAAAAAATAATTTTTTATATTTTTAAACAAAGAGAGAAAATAAAATATTAAAAAGTACTGTCAAATGAGAGAAAAAAAAAATGTAGATGTCAAAATATCATTTTCTTCTCTATATACATACACATATATTGTATCTATTACATATAAATAGTATATATTTAGAATACTGTAGTATGTTAAATAACTTGTATACGTATGACTAGTATGCACGAGATTTATTATAACGTATCTTAATATTTAACTTTGATTTAAGTATATTTAAATTAAAATAATAATATTATTAATATGATTTGAAGTAATAACAATAATAAGTGTTAAGAAAATTGGCATACATTTATTAGAATATTAAAATGAATCATCATCGACTATTCGTGTAAAATAATTTGACATGTGGAATGAGTTTATTTTTAACGTATTGACGAAAATAAGTAACTTGTATCCAAAAAAAATATATATTATTTGTAATTGAATTTTTGAAATAAATATATAGAAATTATTATAATATGAAACATATAGACTTAGTATTTGCTTCAAATTTACTGTTTTATAATCATGCAAACGAAAATAATAACAATATATAACACACTACACAACTTTTAAAACTTATAATACCATAATAGTCCAAATTGCCTACTTTATTTAATATTATAAAGGAAAGAATTTGGTCAAAATCATACGAAAATCAAAAACCACTAAAGTGAATCAAACTCGTAAAATTTTAGACGATAGTAAATTTTAGTGATAAAAAATTACTAGTCATTATAATAATCATTTTAGATATTAATTAATAAAATAAAAAATTATTAATTATTAAAATAGTCATTATTATGAATAAAAAATTATAATTGAAAATAATTTAGAAACAGCATAAATCTTAGTGGTTAATATTTAGTGATTAATTTTTTTTTAGCCAAAACAAAACCTTACTAGCTTATATTTGAAAACCAATTTAAAAAATAATTATAATTTTTTATTTATCATAATGAATATTTTAGTAATCAATAATTTTTTATTTTGTCAATTAGTAAATAAATTGAGTACTATAATGATTAACAATTTTTTATCACGAAAATTAATAGTTAATAAAAAATTTTACGTGATCTTACACAAAATCAACAACAATTTCAAAAACCTTTTGAAACCTAATGTTGAATATTAGAAATCATAACTTTATGAAAAGAATTTGAGATTTGAAATATAAATATAAATATAATTGATGTTGATTTATGTAAAGTTATTACCTAGCTGCGTAAGTAAGATGTGAAATGTTTTTATATAGAATGTTGTGGAGAAGTTCTTAGTTACCCATTTCAAAGAGGCAAAGCAGTTGTTGAATTCTAATAGTTGCAGTTAAGCTGCCACACGTAACCATGGCAGAATTTAACACCTATTTCTTGACCAAGCACTAATACTTACCTCTGCAACACCTTTATTTTCTTCTCACAGAAAAATTCTTGATAACCTACAATAAGTCATACTAATAATTGGGTAGGTTAAATGTACTTATTGATCAAATACATATTGTACTAGCCAAACTCTTATAGGTTTTTGCTTTTTGTACCTCCATCATCACTAACTGCACTCTATCCTAACAAAGAAAAAGAAAAAGGGTAAAATATGTTTTTATTTCTTAATTTTCAGTAAATTTTGGAATTAATCCATTTCGAAATTTTTGATCAATTTAGTCATTTATTTTTTGATATACGTAAATTTAGTTCTTTTAATAATTTTTTTTTTAAATTTATTTAACATTTCAAACGTGTTTCATAATAATATTTGAAACATTAAAGCAAAAATGTGTCAAATATTATAAATAACTCAAATACAATCATGAGATACATACAAAACATCAAATAAATCTACTAAAATTTGATTAAAAGAACTAAATCCATGTATTTTGAGAGATGAATGACTAAATTAGTTCAAAATTTTGAAATGGACTAATTCTAAAATTCTTAAAAATTAAAAATTAAAAACATATTTAACCCAACAAATAAAACTAAAAACCCTTTCCTCGTTGCATCACACCATCATTATCGTTCTCGCTATAAAGGAAGAAGGGAAGAGAGATCGTAAAGGAAGAAGAAAAAGAACACACTGCAGAAAAAAACATATTCTGAAAAACTAGTTCCAAAAATCTTGTTCAAGAATGTATTTCATGTGCTTAGAAAATCCATTCAAAAAATCCAATTTCAAAAATCCCGTTATGGAAATCATCTTCCAGAAATTTCACAAAATTTATTCCAAACGATTTTCAGAACATCTAATCCAGAAATAAAATTTTTTAAACCAGGGGTGCACCAAGTAATTATAGAGGTGCAAGAAGAAAAAGTCTAATCTTAGCATATGTACACTAGAAAGTGGAATATAAACTTAAATTAGTTTTACAAATTTGATTGTACTAGATTTACATATTATAATTTATACTAAATTTATTTTGAATATTTATATATATTTTTGGATAACCATTTTATTGATAAGAAATAAAGTATATATAACAATAATGAATTTCACTAACTATAGTAACATCACTCTAACGTTTTTTTCATTCAAAAAATTTAAATTCTAAAAAGTTTGAGTCTAACATAATTCAAACCAACGATATATGGTAAACATTAACAAATTATCTAACTTTTTTTTATGAAATGGTCATCTTTAATCTAGACAATTATATTATGAAGAATAAAACATTTCATATAATGCAGATGTGTATATAAAATTTAAAGTGAAGACTTTTGCTAAGTTGAAAAATCTCATAAGTTGATTCACCTCATCAAGTGTACAACTGTGATGCTTGAAAGCAGTGTATGTACACGCTGTAGACAGAAAAGCTTGCCCCAATTTCAAAACCATTCTCAGTCAATGGCGCATTAGATACTCAATTTCTACGAGTGCCACTAAAGAAGGGAAGCGAAGACTATACTGGAGAAAAATCCAAAAAAAAACTAACAGGTGAAAGTAACAGCTTTTAGTTGTATTTGAAGCAACACGCTGAATGGAAAATATATATCACTTTTTAACTATTATTAATTAAGTTTGAACAATATATATCAGTTTTTTCACGTTGAATATCATAAAGTCTTGTCACAGTTCGATACACAGCCAAAAGAGAAGCAATGAAAAAAAAAATGTATGATTCATTCCTTCTTGTATGATGAACAAAAGAGAAGCAATAATAATGAATGGTAACTACAAAATCTGATGAACAGCAGGGCAGTTTGAATTACTTACAAGTGCTACATGAAAAGTGTGCACAAGAAGTCAAGGGAATTGGAATGAGCCTCCAATTTGAGTGCTACCAGAGGGAGGATCAATAGCAACCCAAAGGAGTGAGATAGTGATTGATATTAGACCAGACCATACAAACACAATGGTGGGTGTCCTACCCCTTCTACCCATTAGCCCTTTAGCAAAGGGATACAAATGAGCCAAAACCCAAAAGCTGAAAAACACACCTCCAAGCAAACTGCTCCATTGACGATCCTCACTGTATATTGTTCTGCTAACAGCAACGGCAATGGCTATCAGATTAACCATCATGATTGTGATGGGTGGTATCATAAGAGATGTCCACTTCAGAACATAGAGATCGGCGTATTCGTCATTTTCATCATCACCAGCAGATTTTGATGTCAAGGTGAATGAAATCTCAATGCCAGCCATCACCTTCAGCAGACCCTGAAGCACTGCAGCAAGATGAGCACTGGTGCCTCCAATCAACCAGAACTGTTCATTCCTCCACCACTCTTCAAGCGCAATGCCAGACCACTTGATCTCCAACACAGCAAGGATGACAAGGGTCAAGGTTATCCCCAAGAGGTAAACTAGGAAGTTCACTTGAAGGCTTTGAACAATGAACTGGTCAGTGAAGAGTGAAAGAGCAGGAAGGAAGCAATACACGATAAGGAAGATGGAAGTGAAAGGGTAGATTCCAACATTGAGGTAAGCAATCCGTTGCAGAAACTTCAATCTAGAGCTGGCCAAAAGAGCATTGTTGCGTGAAAAGAAGATCTCAACTGAGCCTGTTGCCCAACGAAGAACCTGGTGAAGCCTGTCTGTGAGATTGATTGGAGCAGTGCCGCGGAATGCATCCCTTTTGGTTACACAATATATAGACCTCCATCCCCTGTTGTGCATTCTATAACCTGTCACAACATCTTCGGTAACTGACCCGTAAATCCATCCAATTCTAATGCCCCATTCGGTCTTGTCCTCGTACCAGCATGAGATCACATTGATGGCCTCAGCAACAGTAGCAGCATCAAGAGGGTCCCGAGGGAGTGTTAGAGCACCTTGTGGACGCCCATATTTGATGGCTGAATGATCAGCAAGGGGGAGCCCTTGGAACTCAGCCACCCTGATTGAATCAACAAGAAGACTGGAGTTTCCAAATTTCTTCGGAACAAGAGCAGTGAACATTTCTTCATCCTCGATTTCATTATTCCTCAATGACAATGACTGTTCTTCAGCAGCACCAGCTTCGGAGACAGATGCCACTGTTGAGGATTTCTTATTCTTTTTACCAAACCAACCGGTCTCTTCCTTGATCCGGGGTGGATCAAAGCCATAGAGAGCAGTTCTTCGGAATAGGCACCCTGTGCCAACATATACAGGACCCTGAATTCCATCAAGAGCACGCATGTTGACATCAAAGAAGACAGTGTTGTGATTGGCATAGCGATCATTCGGGTCTATCCCTTCAAACCTTTGAGGAAATTGGACATAGCAGAGCCTGTCTCCACCACGGTCCATCATGAAGCACATTCCTTCTCTCAAGGCCTGAGAGTTATATATGTAATGGTCACAGTCAAGATTGAGAATGAAAGGGCCATTTGACATTACGGCTGAGGCTCGAACTAAAGCATTCATGGCTCCAGCCTTTTTGTTGTGATCGTAACCGGGTCGTTTTTCACGAGAAACATAGACAAGCATAGGAAGACGAATATCAACTTCAGTTAAATCCAAGCCAGTTGAATCTGATGCCGTGCCAGTAAGTGGTTCATCACTTGGGGGTTTTAACATTACCTGCATTCGAGAGAGAGCATATGATCATTACAATCAATGTTTTACAACAAAATATGAACAAGGAATGCGTTAGGCTAATGCATAATGAGAGTTTTAAGATTTAACCACTGAGGACCTGAAGCTTGGTATTACAGCTAACAAAACCGAGATGCAAGATATTGAATACTAATGAACAATTAAAGATTGATAATTACCTGTATGATGCTGGCATGATCACCCCTGGAATGCTCTGGTACAGCATTTGTCCAAGTCCCAGGCCAGTGAGTACCATCAGCCATCCATGTAGCTTTAGGAATTTTCAAATTCTCTATTGGTTCTTCATTTTCATTCTCTCTCCGTTTCCTCATGGCTTTCAATTCTTGACTAGCGTTATAAGCATCAGCGCGCCGCCTGATTGAATCAGGAAGGCCATTAATCCGAACCTTAAACTCATCATACTCACGCTTCACTCGTCTGCGGTCTCTCACAAAGTCAGAGCGTACTTTGTTCTTGTAAGGGTCTCTCTTGAGATTAAAATAAGATTCTGGGTTCCTGGGTTCAATGTCATGCTTCCGGCAGAAAGGAACCCACAAGTTGGCAAAACTCGCAGCCTCTGCCATGGCCTCAAAAGTTAGGAGCGCGCCACCATCATCAGAGACATAGCAAGAGAGCTTCTCAACAGGATAATCAGCAGCTAGAATGGAAAGAATGGTATTGGCAGTAACAAGTGGTGGCTCTTTTTCTGGATCAGCAGTTGACACAAACATGTCTACTCCCGGAAGATCAGACTTCCCTGTAGGATTGGAGGGATTAGGAGTTTCAAACTTCTCTTTCAAAACATCAAGATCAGCAACACGATTTACGGGGAAGAGCTTAGGAAACTGGTCAAGCACCCAGGAGAACGCAAACCAGATTTCACAAACCACTGACATGCCCCACAGCCAGATTGCATCATCATTGGGGTTTTGCACCCTCCACTTTAGAAAGAAAACTAGAATCACTAGCCGAACAAATATAATGAGCCTGAAACTCAAAATAGCAAGGTTAGTTTTAGATTAGTTATAGTTAACACGTTGATTCAGATACTATTACTAATATATATAACATATACAAAACAGTAGTCAATACCAGAAGCAAGACAAAAATAATATTAATAGTAACTATAACAAGAAAACAGTCAAAGTTATGAACCAGAAGCAAAGCACTTTTTTGTAACACATGATTGTTTCACCCATTCACTGTCTTCCTTTGAAAAAATAGATGTTTATGAAATATCTAATTGCTCAAAAGAGGATCATTTGCAGAGAAAGCTAAATCAAATTGAATCCATAATCCATAACATAAAACAAACATTACACTGAACCAGCAATGAGAAAGTCCAACCTCACAAATGCATCTCCACTAGCATTGCAAAAAAGCAGGGTAAAAGAATTTAAGAGGAAAAGAGAGTCATACCGATAAGGACTGAGAATTGCAGCAGAGATACTCAACTTGCGGGTCAAGGGCTTCCACTGCTTTTCCTTGAATACATTAGGATCACCCCCCATCCATTCAGAAGCAAGACTGGCATCAGGTTCAGACTCTTTAGGCCACATAGCATTCCCATATCCATAACTCCCCTTGCTTTCAAACAACCACTGAGCATGATCAAACTCATTAGTCTGGCTCCTCGTCAACGCCCCTGATTTCATAACCGACAACCTCCTCTCCATCTTATTAACCCCACCACCAGGAGGCAAATTCACCTCAGGCTCATTGTAAGGCTCCTTGCAACCAGGGCAAATCCCCTCACCAGCTCTCAAAGCATCTCTGTAACAATCCCTACAAATCTTGTAACCACACTCACAAGGAACTACATCCAACCCTCTTTCATCAGTCATGACCTTTCCATCACACCCAGGCACTGCACAAGAGGACCCTTTTGCACCAGCCATCTGGGGGTGGCTCGATTCCGACTCAATCACCTTGTCCTTCAAATGGGCACGTGTCAGCTGGTTAAAACCACCGGTGAACATAGAACTCGAAGCGTATTGATCCTCCGCTCTCCGAGAACTCGACCTCTCCAGAGAAATCTCCATAGGCTGGTTATCAGGCGTCGGAGGAATGTGAACCGTGTAGGTTGCAAGGCCAACACTCCCATTCTCACCCTCCTGATCCAAATCATTGCTCAGCTGCGTGATTTTCCGAACCATAGAGGATCCATGCTTGAATTTAGAAGCCATGGCAATGAACAAAAACAACAACTCTGCAGCACCTGTAATTCAACACCCCCACACACTACTTCATTTTATATAAAAGATGAAACTTTAGAATTGTTCAAAAATACCAACAAATTCAAACACGAAAAATAATAAATAAAGAACAGCTCAAACCCCGGTGAGAAACTCTGCGTATGTCAAGTGGCGAGAGGGAACACGAGAATTATAAAGAATTGCAATGCGAAAGAAAGTTTCTTTAAAATGTCTTACCAACTCAAAGACAAATAACCAAGCGCGTGTCTGACGCCGTCAAGTGTCAACCTCTCTCAACAGAGGGAGCAAAACAAACAGGACCGAGTCCAACACAGATAAGGATTTTAACCTATAAACAACAAACGTCACAGAACCAAATCCAGTTAATAATTCCAACACAGAGAGACATAACATAACAGATCACATCGTCGTCCACATTTAAATTAAATAATAAATCAATGCCGGCCGGCAACCTTAAACGTACTTGAACTCAAAATTTCAGAGTCGGTTTTGGAAGTTTGGTGAGGGAACGAGAAAAGGGTGTTTGGTGCTTTTACCGAATTGACGACAGCTTTTACGGCGGGGAAAAGGAAAGGGAGAGAAAGAGAAGAAGGATGTGGTATGAAGTCATATGATGTTCCAACAATGTGCCAATGATCTCGGTATCTGAGACGACAAAAGAATTTGCAAGTAAATTAGCGTGATCGTGATCTTTTATTACTGCGGAGAGGTTCTTTCGGGAACTACGAAGTGTCTGATTATATACGAAATCGAAATTTGCTTTTAATCCAAACGCTTTCTACGCGGAAGGATCAATTTTCTACTGCGCCGAACTTTACGTGTTCTCTCTTTCTACTGCATTGCAGTGTTACCATGTTTTTTAACGACACAGACTTGTTAACTTTTCTAATCTATTTAAGGAAAAGTTAATGGAAAGATAAAAATTAATTAATTTCATAAAAAATTTATCTAAGCAACATTTTATTTAAGGTTACTGAATGCATTTTATTGACAAAATTAATGTATTGAGTTTCTTTATTTAGATTAATGATTTTGTTTTTTTATGATTAAATATTTTAATTTTTAAAATTGAGTTATTATTATTAAAGGGTTTCCCGTGTAGATTATTTTCATATATTTTCATATGACTGTAATGATTCTATTTTGACATGTCAACGAATAGTTGTTTTAGAGCTGGATCATTGACATGGTGTTACATTTATCATATTATAGGTACGGAATTTTGTCTTCGGTATCATCTTTTTTTCCTTTCTCTTTTCTCCGTTTAAATAAGGTATGCGTGTTAAGGTTATTAGTGTTAAAAAAATTAAGGTTTTTTAACATTTGGATCTAGGAACTATTTTTTAGAGATTTAGTACAAAGGAGTTACGAATTATCACACCAAAAATTAAAACATTATTTTCGGTGTAAAATTTTAAGGTAACGACCTTTTAATTCTTTTATATATTATTTAACTTTTACTTAACATGAAATTTAAAACTCATATTGTAATTCCACCGGTTGTTTATAACTAATTTTTAAGTAAAAAAA
>Ga0099823_1003458_pt1 | contig 14956 bp, 7 predicted proteins | sample CowpearedBW_FD_76831 | JGI IMG/M metagenome (GOLD analysis project Ga0099823, IMG submission 76831) | Root nodule microbial communities of legume samples collected from California, USA - Cow pea red BW | ecosystem: Host-associated > Plants > Roots > Nodule | place: USA: California | collected...
AACTTTTCATATTGCATTGACCATAAAGTGCTTTAATTACATGATTTCCAATGTGCATGCATTAGATGTGAACTATTTGTGAGTTGATTGTTCATAAAACGCATGGAAAACACATCACTGCATACTCTGATACAGATTCCCTCACATTTAATTGGCTGTGATTTCCTGTACTGCAATTAAACCAGAATATCTGCACAATTTAATTGACTGATTTTGAAAATCAACATGATGATTCTATCAATACATGAATAAGCACCATATATTGGCATTCTCATTTGCTAGTAAGAGTCAAACCTACATTTCACCATGCCTAGAAGACAACGAACAACCCCCTCAAATGATGTAAGTTCTACCCCCACCTACTCCATCCTTTCCAAATGCTATGAATTAAGGAAGGCTTGAAGTATGGTTTGAAGGCCATGAAGACAGAATTCAGACCTTTTTTATTGAGATCACTAGGAAGCAAATCATCCTTCCTAAGGTGATTCGCATGTCATGGCTGAGGGTAGAGAATTTTGGCAACCTTGAGCAACATCTCAAAACCCAAAAATTGAAGACATTCCTTGAACTTTCGGGCAAGATGTATCCAAACTTGGCAAAGGTGTTTTATGCCAACCTCAAGTTCAGCAATGGCATTCTCAAAACAAGTGTCAAAGGTGTGGAGATGGAAATCACTAGGCAAACATGGAAAGATGTGGTTGGCCTAAGGCAAAGAGGTGTGCAAGTTCGCAAGGGTGAAACTAGTGCAGTGGATGAATTCAACAAAGTGCAATACTTCAACCAATGTGTGCGAAATCAAGGAGAGCAAACTAGAAATTTCCATGTGGGAAGACTTCGTGTGGAGGAAAGGTTGCTAGCTATAGTGGTGACCAAGATCATCATGCCTAGGGGGTAATCATGCAACCTTGAATGAAGGTGATATTGTGGTGATGTACTACATTTAAAATGGTGTGATGGTGGGTTAGACATACACCATCCGTGACCATATGATGAAGGTAAAGAGACTCACAAATTTTAAGCTTCCGTATGTGGTGCTCATCTCCAAGTTCATTGAGCATTTTGGTGTGGATGTAGAAGAAGAGCTTAAGGAGTCTAATAGTCTTCTAATTCATGTTTCAACACTCAATATGCATAAGATGGAATTCACCAAGATAGGCAACACTAGCTGGTTGAAGGAGATCACGGTGCAAACATTGAAGTTGGAGCAAATGACCATGAAGCGAGAACTAGTGGAGGAAACCAAGGGGAAGATGAACCACAACCCATGGCAATTGAACTTTATAACCCTCCTGAGAACACTGGACCTACATACTCTTAGTTTGAGACAATGGTTCTCTACCAACTTCTAGATCTTGGCACAAAATGCACACCATGCTTATTGCACAACAAGGTTCCAAGACCTGGATGACCAGCTACATAATGTTCATGGCCTTCTCTCCAATGTCTACAACAGGGACAACCCTAGGAATGAGTGAAGGGGATGGCTCATAGGTCATGTATTGCATTTTCGTGCTGCATTTTATGTGTCTATCTGTCTATTCTAGTTTTTCAATCAGCTAAATTCCGATTTCAATCCACTGATTATATCAGTCCTAGCTTCATGATGTATTTTTCATTTTTGTTTTCTTTGTGCTTCGTTTGTATTACATATCAGTTGCTCTAATACAACCTTATGTTACTATTTTAACGAAAATTTCATCTTTCCAAAATGATCCATGCATTTACTTTCATTTGATTAATCCAAAGGGGGAGAAAATTGTGAAATATGAGTAAAATTGTGATAGATTTGGAAAACCTGAAATAAATCTGCTGGAATCATATAATACTGCAAAATTAAGGATAGGGGAGCATATGCATATGTGATATGTATGTATGCTTGTGTGCTTTTACTTGGATGTATGTTTGGTATATTGGTATCTTGTATGCAAAAGCTTTTTCCGGATTCTCTATGGATCTTAGCTCATCAATTCAAATCAAAGGTGTTGGCTTCATCAATTCAAGAGGAGATTGTTGGCACAAGCAAGCTTGAAGAAAAGAATTGATAAATCTATGTACATGAAGATCATAGGTGTTTGATGAAGATTGATGAAGATCCACTTGAAGATTAAGTTTTAGTTTGTTAAATCTGAAAATAACATGTTAAATGTAATGTTTTAGTGTTATATCTTGTTGGTAGGCTATATGACATAGGTTGATTTCCTGTGTTCCCTAGTGTGTCTCTTTTAATCTGTTAAAATTGATTTTAACAGGTTAAAAGGCTTGCTGAATATAGTTTCTGGTATGAATGCACTCAGTCAGTTGAATTATTTTTCAATCGACTGATTTCACTTAAGTCAAGTGAAATCAACTGACTGTACAAAAAATTCAATCAATTGTTTTCACTTAAACCAAACTATATAAGTTGTGTTTTTGCGAGCAGAGGTGTGAATCTGAGTTTTTGAGCACAAAACTGTGTCATTCTTCTCTGGGAAAAGCTCTCTCTCTACAATACACAGTTGTAACTCGTGGTTTGAAGACCTTGGTTGATCTTGGAGGCATTTTGGCTTGTGAGTAGCTTGAAGAACACATGTATGGTTGGCTAGGGATAACGAACATCAGGTTTGGATGTTCTTGTGCCTCTGGTTGGTTTTCCTGATGTGATTTCAGGTCTATAAGTGTGATTCTTGCAGGCTGTACGTCTATATTTTTGTGTGAGTCAAAAATCTTGTGAGTTTCTTTGTTCAAAAGTGTAATCTTGGTGTGTGATTTGTAAAACTTTTGAATATAGTGGAAAACATGTTCAAGTTGTCTTGGTAAACTGGATGTAGCTCTGTGATTGAGTGAATCAATATAAAAACAATTGTGCAATTCTCTCTCCCTCATCTCACTACCTTTGAATCTCTTTAAAAGTTCAAGAAAACCAAGCAATTCGTTCTTTGGTGTGATTTAATGCATTCTTGTGTAATCTGAGGCTTTATACTTGTTATAAATATTGTTTGGAACAAGTCTTGTATGTAAAAGATTGTTGTTTGAGTTAAATTTGTGAATTCTGCATTCTGCATAAATCTTTAGTATTTTAGCCGACTTATTTGTCTTTATAAATGATTGTTTTATAGCTCCAAGAATAAATTAGTCTGCTGTTTTATATTTTAATCGACTAAAAGTGTGTTGGTCTGCTGCATTTACATCCAAACTTTCCAGTCTATTTGATTCAATTGAAAAGAAGTTTAAGCTTTCAAAAAAAAGTTATAAAGCCAATTCAACCCCCTTTCTTTGTTAAAATCACTATTTCAAAACTAACAGTTGTCAATTCTTGTTTTAACTAATTATTTTGAGAGTTTAGCTTTATTTCAAGTCACGCATTGCATTCATAAATTTAGTTTAGCATTCTAAACTCTTTTGAAGTCTTTCAATAGCATCCTAGTTTCTTCCATCTTAGTCATTTTGTATATGTTCAAATTGTGTTGCATTGGATTCATGACAGTGTCTCACATAAAACCACATTGTGATATGTTGGAGTTTCTTTTTGTCATATTAAATTTTGCACCTCTAGCATTTTAATTCCATTGCATCCCCCATCTTTATTGCACAAATATTTTCAATTGTCTACACTAAATCAAAGTACTTGTGGGTTAAGAATTTTGTCTTTGGCAAGTGAATTACACATGAAAATGAGCTGAATTATCTTGCTGATGCAGTTTGAACCTTAATTATGTCCAGAAAATTTGTACCACACACATTGGTTGTGTATGCTAGAATCTCCAACATGATCATTTGACATTCAAAGTTTATTATCACTTCAATCTGGTTTAGTGCATTGTGACAAGTATGCTTGCAATTGATTCTGTGTACATCTCTTAATTGTGGATACTAGTGGCACGTTTTGAATGTATGAATGGATTTATCTTGCCTTGTCATGCTTTGTTCTGAGTTATCTGTGTCATGGTCAGGTTTATACATGAATTATGTTAATGTGTGAAGCATAATCAAATTGGTTACAATTCTCATTTCATCCTAGTATTTTAGAATTGTGCTAATCATGCTAGAAGCATTTTGCATCAGTTTTCTGTATATGCTTATAAAGTTCATTTCATGTTTGCATTGTGTTAGGCCACATCCAACATCTAAGATTAATTTCAATTCTGCATTCATATTTGTAAAGTGACCATGTTGCTACAGTTTATATCTTTGTTCTAATATCATGCCATGCATACTTTCATTTAACTTTATGCAACGTTCATGATTCCCATCCATTCATCTTCATTGTAAACCACTCTAGATCATCTTTGAATCTTCATATTATTGCATTAAATTTTTTTGTTACAATTTTGTATTGAATATAAATGTCTGATGTGAATCTGGCTAATTATGTTGTTGTTATGAGCTGAATTCTGTCTAGAAAAATCCATATTGCATTTTGAAACATCTGGCATATTGGTCTATGTGAAAAACATGGTTGCATCTGACTTAATTTTCAGCTTGGGAACACATGAGTATCATATTTTAATGTCTTATGTAGACTAGTACATGGTTTAGTTCATCCATTCACATGATCATGGACAACATGCATTGTATCACACCTTTCATTTAGACACTTCTTCATTTCATTTAAATTCAGTTTACCATTCCCGTAGGATTTCATGCATTTTTGCATTTAGCGTTAGACGTATATCTCATAATTTAGTTTCAATCATGCATTTAAATTGGTTTAGTTTAATTAATTCTGCACTTTCTTAGTTTTAATTTATTTTCCCTCTTTTAAGTGTTTTATTTTATATTTAACAAGATTTAAATTATGCCAAGTTGAACATAATACGCAACATTTCCTTGGATTCAATACCTAGGGTTTCCCTATACTACATTAGGGGGATTTCGGATTGGTTTGATAAATTCTAGTGGGACAAAAAAGTTTAACATGCACTCTTTCAAGGATGTGAGGGGATAGAGAGATATATCTTTCTATCTGTCGAGTGAATGTTGTAGCATGAGCCAATCAATGTTTTTGTCTCACATTTTGCAGTGGTACTGAAGTATGTTATTTTTTCTTTTTATTTAGCTTGGTAATATGACTCTAAATGCATACAAGTAAAAGAAACCAACATGTGGGACCCACAATCTATTTGAATATTTTGTTTATCATTATTGCATGAAATTGTGTGGGGTCCATGACCTATATGATAACTTGGACTACCATTCCATTAATGTAGCATGAAACTGTGATGAGGGATGTGATCCTCAATTGCAACCATAGAAAATAAATGCAAACACATGCATGTCACTGATATTTAAAAAAGCATATGGGATTTGTACCTGTATATTTTTTCTCTTAAAAATTATTTGCCATATGATATTGACTAATATAAAAAATTCAAATAATCATTTGTTTTAAGTTTAGTATATGCATTGATTATTAGTTGTATCGTACCGAAAATGCATAAATATTTAGATGACAAAAATGGCATGGTAGCAATTGTTGAAAGGCTGACAATAGAACTACTCAACTTGTGATTGAAAGTGGTCTTGAAGGGTAAAGAAATCCATATGATAGATACTTGAGCTCTTATGACTACTTTGTGGAGGTAGAATAAAGTTTTACCTAAGCCTCACGATGGGTGCCAAATGTTCTTACCAGGATTCAAAACGTAGACCTTTGTATAGTGACAAGATTCAAGTGGGACTTGAATGCTCCTCATGGCTGGAATCAAATTCCTCGTTCTCCAAATAGGGAAGATCCACCTGAAAAAGACTCTCTGACGCTCAAATTAGTAAGAGAGTTTGAATCTTCTGAGTAAAGGAGAGTGAGTATCAGAGAATTGTCACTTCAAGAAAAATCACTATTACCTACTTCAAAAATCCGTAGGTAAAGCAGTTTTACCTACGGAAAAAATTCATAGGAAAATTTGTGATAGTTAACATCACCCGTGGAATTATGTGTAGATAATTACTTATTCGTAGGTAACCTATGAATTTATCTATATAGGTAACCTATTGATTTATCCGTAGATTACCTATGAATAAATCCATAGATAATTACATACAGATTTATCTATAGGTAATTACCTATGGATAAATACGTAGGTAATGTGCTTGTTTGCTTTGATAACAATGGTTTTTCTATAATGCTTATACAATCTTAAACATTGAAGTTCATCATAAAAGTTCATAATATTACTACATTGCAAAGAATTTACATAATACCCAAATATGCCAAATTTTAGACGCCTAACATAGGCAATGCAGGAGAAAAATATCCAAATATCTCAACAAGGCAATGCAAAAGAGGATGATTGTAAGAGTTCACTGCCTCCAATTCCAAGACCCATATGAATTAGAATCAATAAAAACAAATATTAAGAAGCATATTAGATAACACTAGTCTACCAACTAAAGAAAAAAGCTCTAATCATTATAAAATAACTATTTAACCTACTATAAATATGTAAATGCCACAAAAACTAGTTACATTCAAATGCCATAAATGAGAGACGAAGCATTACTTAAAACATAATTTATAATTAAAAATGTCTATGTAAATAGACAATGGGATGCTCAATGGGAAGCTCCACAAGCTGATCAATAATTTGACATATTTTTCCAGAGTTCAACTTTTTATCTTCATTTCTGGATATGTAGAAGTTATTGGATGAAGCAATTGTAAGCAAGCCTGAATCTGCAACAAACTCTACTCTAAATAACAATAAGGTGCATAACACCATTATGAAAAATCAAGCAACAAAGAGAGAAATTTTAATATAAGCACCAAGAAAATAACAAAGCATTTGGAGTTGTGCAACTATTTTTAGAATGTTTGAATAAAGTTAGTCTCCGTCCGAAAATACTTTTCGGACCAAAAAGATTTAACAACCCAGGGTAATTCTTAAAATGTGATCCAAATATTATCAAACGAGAAAAAACTTCATTCACAAGCTCCAAGAGATTAGGGTCCTTACTTGGATATTCCAAGCTCGATTATCTAAGTGGAAATTTTAAACATGTTCTGAGATTCTAAATGCAAAGCATAAAAATGTAGAAATTGGAATGAGATTTCCTAATTCTATTTGCATCAAAAAAAGCATATATAATAAAGCAATTATTTGCCTGCAACATTTCTTAAGTTGTCACAAATAATTGAAGTAGCCAGCACATTCATACACACAAAATTGTCATTAGAGCACACACCTTTTTAAGCCATACTTTGAGCTAGCGCAGATCATCCTTATAGCGCTTTGAATGCCAAAAGGCATACATATTACTCAAAAATCACCAGTAGCCCAAAATTGTCTCCACCGGGAGGAAATGCCTCCTCAACCCACTTGATACACCTTCAACATTAAAATAAATTCAATAAACCTTGGATATCGAATCAACATTCAAGTCTAACACAATGTTAAGGTTTAGTTTGAAAAAATCGAAGACGGAGAAAAAACTAGACTGAAAATGAAAACTTAAATCGAAAAGGGAAAGTGTTACTTATGTGGGTGGACGTTTGTAATTGCATGTAAGCAAGCACACGATCGCTTGCCTCCAGAACCTAAACGTTCAAGAATGAGGTGAATGTGACAAATTAAGGTGTATCTTTATGAAAAGAGTAAAACCTAAAATATTTTGGAAGAATGGAAGGTCGAAAAAGGAAATATTCTAACTTGTCTATCAATTTATACATGCAAATTATTTATTATTAATTAAAATATTATTTTTTTCAAATCGTAGGTAATATATTTATGTAAATTTAATTTATCTATAGCTTTTAATAAGTAACTAATATCCATATGTAAAACTCAATTTACCTACGAATTTATATCTGTAGGTAATAATAAGTAAATAAATCATGATTTTCTTATAGTGTGTGTATTTCGTTATGTAATACCATGTGTATTTATAGAGTTTCTACATCTTGTGAGGATTGTTGTAAAAACTCAAAATATTAAGAGAATATCAAATAATAATAATCAACAAATATAATAACTTACCATATGTATGACAATTAGTGGAATATTAACAATAATGTGATACATTACATGATATACCATATATTTTGTCGATATATGGTATTAAAGAATATCAAAATGTAATCAAATTACTAAGATTAAGTCATATATAATGTTAATATATGAATATTGGCACCATCAAATATATCTCAGAATATCGTCAAACCACGTTAGGTTAGTAAAGTTGAATGGACCTTGTTGGACCACATTACGTTGCATATTTGTTATGTCGAGTATGTACGATTATTATTATTATTATTATTATTATTATTATTATTATTATTATTATTATTATTATTATTATTGTTGTTGTTGTTGTTGTTGTTGTTGTTGTTGTTGTTGTTTTTGTCGGTTGTCGTTGTCATTGTCATTGTCGTTATTATAGTTTTAGAAACTAATTTAGAAACTAATTAAAAAATAGTCAAACAACAAATAGTCAATGTCAAACACATAACACAACCCCTATGACATATAAGTGAATTTCCTTGAGCTAAGGATTCAAAAAAAAAGAACATTTACATACCTAGTCATTTCCTCATAAACCCCAAATAAAATTACTCACATTCAAAAGCTTGCAATCACAATAAGGTTAAAAATGTTTCAACAATAACCGAAACAAAGACAGAATTGTAGTTTCAAGTCTAAAGTATCCCCAATTATGATTTACACATAGAGGAAACATAAAAGAAGAGAAGAGGGAACAATAATTAACCCTAAGAATTTGAAGTTTAGTACAAACAGCGGGCCCAAACCGCACACTATTTCGCGTCGAATGTCCGATGAGTCAGCTTGTGTCGAATGTCCAATAAGATATTTAAAAAATTAATATCTTTTCATCTTTTAAAAAAAGCCCATGAGTTGATCCTGAGCTACAGAACTAAAGAAAAAAACCAAAAAGCGTGAACGGCAGGATTTGAACCTGCGCGAGCAAAGCCCACATGATTTCTAGTCATGCCCGATAACCACTCCGGCACGTCCACTTGATGACATTAACATATGTATGTATTAGAAAACTTTTGAATGTTTGAAAACAAATACAAGTTTTTTTTAACTATTCTGTATCCATATATGATATTAAAGAATATCAAAATGTAATCAAATTACTGAGATTAACTCATATATAATGTTAATATATGAATAATGGCACCAACAAATATATCTCAGAATATCGTCAAACCACGTTAGGTTAGTAAAGTTGAATGGACCTTGTTGGACCACATCACGTAGCATATTTGTTGTGCCGGGTATGTACGATTATTATTATTATTATTATTATTATTATTATTATTGTTGTTGTTGTTGTTGTTGTTGTCGTCTTTGTCGATTGTCGTTGTCGTTATTATAGTTTTAGAAATCAATTTAGAAACTAATAAAAAATAGTCAAACAACAAATAGTCAGTGTCAAACACATAACACAACCCCTATGGCATATAAATGAATTTCCTTGAGCTAAGGATTAAAAAGAAACATTTACATACCTAGCCATTTCCTAGTAAACCCCAAATATTAATACTCACATTCAAAAGCTTCCAATCACATCAAGGATAAAAAAGTTTCAACAATAACTGAAACAAAAATAGAACTGAAGTTTCAAGTCTAAAGTATCCCCAATTATGATTTGCACATAGAGGAAACATAAAAGAAGAGAAGAGAGAACAACAATTAACCCTAAGAATTTGAAGTTTAATACAAAAAACGGGCCCAGATCGCAGACTAATTCGCACCGAATGTCCGATGAGAGAGCTTGTGTCGAATGTCTAATAAGATATTTAAAAAATTAATATCTTTTCATCTTTTAAAAAAAGCCCATGAGCTAACTTTAACCTACATAACTGAAGAAAAAAACCAAAAAGCATGAACGGCAGGATTCGAACCTGGGCGGGCAAAGCCCACATGATTTCTAGTCATGCCCGATAACCACTCCAGCACGTCCACTTGATGACATCAACGTATGCATGTAGTGAAAAACTTTTGAATGTTTGAAAACAAATACAAGTTTTTTTTAACTATTCTGTGTCCATATATGGTATTAAAGAATATCAAAATGTAATCAAATTACTGAGATTAAGTCATATATAATGTTAATATATGAATATTGGTACCAATAAATATATCTCATAATATTGTCAAACCACGTTAGGTTAGTAAAATTGAATGGACCTTGTTGGACCACATCACGTAGCATATTTGTTGTGTAGGGTATGTACGATTATTATTATTATTATTATTATTATTATTATTATTATTATTATTGTTGTTGTTGTTGTTGTCGTCGTCATCTTTGTCGATTGTCGTTGTCATTGTCACTGTCATTATTATAGTTTTAGAAACCAATTTAGAAACTAATAAAAAAATAGTCAAAAAACAAATTGTCAGTGTCAAACACATAACACAATCCCTATGGCATATAAGTGAATTTCCTTGAGCTAAGGATTAAAAAAAACATTTACATACCTAGTCATTTCCTAGTAAACCCAGAATAAAAATACTCACATTCAAAAGCTTGCAATCTTCATCAAGGTAAAAAAAGTTTCAACAATAATCGAAACAAAGATAGAATTGTAGTTTCAAGTCTAAAGTATCCCCAATTATGATTTGCAATAGAAGGAACATAAAAGAAGAGAAGATAGAACAATAATTAACCTTAGGAATTTGAAGTTTAGTACAAACAGCGGGCCCAGACCGAAGACTATTTCGCGTTGAATGTCCAATGAGTCAGCTTGTGTCGAATGTCCAATAAGATATTTAAAAAATTAATATCTTTTCATCTTTTAAAAAAAGTCCATTAGTTGATCCTTACCTATAAAACTGAAGAAAAAACCAAAAAAGTGAATGGCAAGATTTGAACCTGCGCAGGCAAAGCCCACATGATTTCTAGTCATGTCCAATAACCACTCTGGCACGTCCACTTAATGACATCAACATATGTATGTACTGGAGAACTTTTGAATGTCTGAAAACAAATACAAGTTTTTTTTTTAATTATTCTTTGGATAGTAAGAAACATACATAGTACAAAAAGATAAGATAATAACTTAAAATATAATGGAAATAATATAAATTATAATTATATTCCCTGTTTTAATGATTTTTCACTAAAATTATATATGTGTAATAATGAAAATCGCGGTTAACATAAATTGAAGATGATCATTTATGCTTTAGTCAAACCATGTAACTTTGTGTGTTGATCTTGTTTTTACATTTACTTTATACTAATCTTTTGCTATGTTTTTCTCTTATTAGCTTGGTGTTTATGTAGTAGATGGTCTTGCATTGAATAATTTTTACAAGTTAATTATTCATATTGATAGCATGCAAAAATTCAATTTCACTAAAATAAAAAAGGTTTGGATTGAGAAATAAAAGAATAGAAAAAGACCCTATGTTAGCCTCATGTTCATTGTTTAAGCTACTCCATATAAATAAGTTTGTCTTATGTCATTATGAACCACTAATGTAACAACAAAATACAAAAAGTAATTCTTAGTTACAACTCAACATGGAGCATGAAATTTTCAATTGCAGTGAGACCATAACCATAACCACAATTATTACTCATAAAACTCTTATTGAATTTAGCAACATAGATTCTTTTCAAGTGAATTTTCCCTTTGTGACTTAGAACTCGACCATATGTCAATCCCCACCTCGGAGATTGTTCTACCAAACCCAGTAAGAATAGCAATGAATGAGAAGCACTTAATTATGTGCAAAATATTTTATCTTAATAGTATAAACAAAAAACTTCTCCATTTAATTTTGTTAACTAGTATGTGATCAATTTTCCATACAAAGCGGATAACTAATACTATCAAATCTGAAATCAATTTTGTAATCTTATTTATAGTAAAGTTTTTCATGAAAGTTATCAAAATAATTTTATTAATCCTTTATGTTAATTAAAAACTTAATAACTTACTTGATTGTCGCATTGTTTTTTTAAACTCCATTTTATATAATTAATTGTATTAAAGGACAAACAATCATATTTATTTAAGTACATTAAGTCTATATTAATACATCACAATGGCATCTTATCAAAAATATATTCATACATCAGAAAAACATTTTATAAAAAAGCAAGTTTTGCAACTTCCAACTTATATTTATTGAAAAATAATTTTACTATCATTCATAACAAAAAAAACAATACTACAGGAATATAACACTACAGTGCCAATCAAAAATAGATAGGACAAGGAAAAAATTGTCAGCGTCTCTATTTTTCAGTATTTTACTCGACTATTTTTCTGATTCAATCGATTGATTATACTAGTACAGTATCTGTCTAGTAAAATCAATCGACTAACTCTGTTTTTAATTGATTGAAAGTATATTGTCCAGAGATTTTTGCATCCAAACTTGGTGATCGAATTGATTTAATTAAAGATAGTTTTTAGACTTTAAAGATTTCCTAATTTTTTAACAAGCCAATTCAACCCACCCACCCACCCCCCCCTCTCCCTTTTTGGCCTTTCAACCATTTCAAAACTTACAAGCAGGACATCCAGATCCTCTGGAAAAATATTTTAGATCATCCTCAGCTTCCTGATATAAAATAAAATAAAATAAACCATCAAGACATTTTATTTGTTAAATCAGGGGATACTATTCATGAATAGTATATAATTTGAACAAATAGAGAACACAAAAAACTGATCAATTGTACCTAAATCATTTTTTTTCTTAAATCAAGAGTTGATATTCCAATTTTATTGTTGTAGTCTGGATCCCACATGACAAAATTGACCAAACCACTTTTATCCATGCAAAAAAAGACAAAAAAAACACAAAAAATAAACAAATTAATCAATTAATATGGCATTTAATCGATTAAGACAGAACCTACAACACATTACAATGCTTCAAGAAGAACAAACGAATGTGAACCAAAATTTAAAGACATGACGAAACAAATGTATCTCTCAACACAAAATAATATATAGATGTGTAAGGAAAATAGTAAACAACACGAAATTGGATCAAGATCACTTATCTCTCGAAGAACCATCACTCTGATACCAAATGATGGAAAGTGACTTCGTGAACTTGAAGTTTCTCCATGTTGAACTACAGAATTGAAGAAGAACAAGATTGATGGAAGTGGAAGCAACATGGATGAAGAATTAGATGTGTTTGAAGAGTGGATTGGAGTGTTTTCTTGAGAGAGGTTCAACAAACTCTCAAGGAAAAGTTATAGGAAGGGAGTCTGGAAGAAAGACTATCAATTTAAGATTGTCTAAAATACAAAGCAAAGAAAATAACATTGGCCCTTGCCATTGGCCCATGTTGCAGCTTCTTGGATGGGTTTCCATCCATTTTCGTGGTCATACATATGCTTGCAATCAAGAGCCATATGCCTAAGCTTCCCACAAATTTGGCACTGAACACAACTAGATAGGCTTGCAATCGATTATTGTTTCTATATGAGCCTCTGAAATTTCTGGTTTGAAAATTCCTGAACCTTTCACCTATGTGATCTATAGAGTTTTCGTGAGGATTTTTTGTTAGTGGCAGCAACATTTGCTAGAATGATTTGTCGTTCTTGAAGCCTGTGTTGTTCAAATTTTTCTTTTTAGTCTAAAAGTAGAGCTTCAACACCTAAATACCTTGTAGGATGAGAAGAGAGAAGGAACTAATTTTCATATTAGGAAAAGAGAAAATAAAACGACTTTTTCTATTTTAATTATAAATAATTTAATCATCTCATATTTGGAGTGCAAAAAGAAAGGACGGTTTCAATTTTCTAGTAATTTTTGTTGTCATTCTTCTACTGATACTACAAGAAAATTTCTAAAGAGTGACCATCTTTAGTGACCAATAATTAGTAGTAACTATAGTGACCAATAATTATTAGTAATTATAGTTACCAATTTAGATACCAACTTATAAAACTAAAAGTTATTGGTTACTAAAATAGTCACTATTATAAATAAAAAATTATAATTGGTCACTAAATTGGTCTTTAAAATTAGTTACCATGGTTTTAGATACCAAAGGAATTTGATCACTAAAAATTAGCTAACTAGAATTTTGTTACCAAAATGAATTAGTTTTTAAATTAGTCTCTAATTAATTAGTGACCAATTTAGTTACTAATTATAACTTTTTATTTATAATAATGACTATTTTAGTAATCGATAATTTTTAATTTTGTAAATTGGTATCTAAATTAGTCAATATAGTTATTAAGTATTTTTGGTTTCTAAAATTGGTTTCTAATTGAGAATTTTCTTGTAGTGTGAACTTCAATTTAGTTCATGGGATTTTAAGATGCATCGCCTTATGTCCACACCAAGCAAATGGGAGCTCTAAATAATTACGTTGAAGTTTTATTTTTTTAACCATGAAAGATTTTTCTATATTTTCTGGAAAGTGAATAACAAATTTAGTTTCTTTCCCTTTTAGAGCTAAAATTAGTGAAACATGTCTTCAAATGGTGTGCCACAAAAGGGTCTTATGGTTATGGTCTTACTTAGAGTTTCATATATAGTACATTGCCAGTAATGGTTATGGTCTAATTGTAGTTGAAATTTTCAAGCTCCATGTTGAGTTGTAACTAAGAATTACTTGTTGTATTAGGTTCTTACATTAGTGGTTTAGTGATGAGTCCATCTTCAAGAGTAAGGAAGCCAAGGAGAAGCCATGCGGAATTGATGGAGCTTCTATGGAGAAGGATGAAGGTGCGAAAGCTAGAAAGGGAGAGGAGAAGTGGTGCGACAATGGTGTTTGGAGAAGCTCTCAAGTGAGGTTGGGCCAACACTCAAGGAAGGAGGCTAGAGGAAACCAAGAAGGAGAACTCTAGCCTAAGTTGATTCAGAAAAAGAGAGGAGTCTGGAGTCATCTCAACAGAATTTCTCTATTATATTCATGAATGAAAATACAAGGGTCCTAAGCTCTCTATTTATAGGCTAAAATGAGATCAAGGAGTCTCCAAAAAGTGGAGGGAAAAAGGAGTCTAGAAATTTGAATTTTGGAGCCAAAAA
>Ga0099823_1003459_pt1 | contig 14956 bp, 5 predicted proteins | sample CowpearedBW_FD_76831 | JGI IMG/M metagenome (GOLD analysis project Ga0099823, IMG submission 76831) | Root nodule microbial communities of legume samples collected from California, USA - Cow pea red BW | ecosystem: Host-associated > Plants > Roots > Nodule | place: USA: California | collected...
AATAAAAAAAAAAATTGTATTTCATCACATTTATAGACATGTAACAAAAAGAAAACATGAGAGTGCAGGAAGCAATGCCCAGTGATACATTTGTCTTTTGGGTTTTGATGTTTGGATGCTCCCCTCTCCTATTGGGCTAGTAGGCCCAATAAAACTGGTGTGCAGTAAATAAAACAACATTTTAAATAAATTAAAACTATGTAGCTTGCACATTAAAACAAGTTATTATTGCCTTACTTCAGAAACTTAGATTAAGTTTGGAGCGAATTAAACGAAAGATGTTTCAATCACACATAATTATGTAAGTCTATGTTGATTATATTAATTTAATGCTCATGTCATTGATTTTTTTTTTCCCTTTGTAAAACAGTAGAATTTCGAATTATTTTTTTTGAGACAATTTTCATTTGTAGTTAATCATACATTTTCCCACTAGTATTACTTTTTTTACTTCATTAGTTATTTAGTCCATATTGCACACTTTCTATTTCGTTTCGTTTATATGAAAATTGTGTTCAAAAGTCAACCTACAAATACCTTTTTTCTTTAAATTTTCGGCTCTTATATTTTCAAAAAATTATTCACATGCTTTAATTCATATAATTTATCTAGTTGAAAAATAATTTTATTAACTATAGGTGTTTTAAGATCGTCATAAAATTGAAATTAACAATGTAATTCTATTCATTGTTAAGCGACAAAAAAATTCAAAACAGAGATGATCCACCACATATATCTACCAAAAACTATTAATACACGAAGATATTAAAACAATGGCAAGGAGTGAAAGAAATTAGTGTCTGAAGGAAAAAAGTATTGTGGTAACGAGGTTATACACCATGTTATCTCTTTAGGTTACATAAACGAACATTAACATCTGATTTTTACTTTTCATTTAATACTAAAAAACATGTTTACTTTTTTTTTATATTTAGTAATGAATCTTCTTTTCTGGAATCATCACGTCCTTGGTCAAATGTAAGATTGAGAAACAACATTAACGTATTACTATCCAATAGAGACACTGATTTTGTCATTCCAGCTTCATAATATGCCTATAACATGTTTGCTATATTGCCAAAAAGGATAGTGAGATTGTGAAAGCTGGAATAACAAACTCAACTTTCCCCTTTTCTGATTAAGGTTGCTCAGCCAAAGTTGTGTCGTGCTTTTATAGCTATTGACTTGAATTATATTATTATATGAAGAAACAGAAACTAAGAATGAAAGCTATGTGCAGGAATACTAAAGCACCAAAAACGAAAAATAAGGAGAAATAATTAAAAAAAGAAGGAAATGGGACCATAGATAGATGTTGGAGGCGCATATGCATGGCCACTAGAGTTTAAAGCATTCTAGGGATTCGCCAAAGTTAAGGTACTCTTGTTCTCTACTTTTCTTTCCTACATCCTATAGTGTTTAATCTATCAGACAAAAGACCAATTGATGAACATAAAACAGATGCAATGAGCGGATTCTTCTTCGTTTAATACTTTCCATGCAACTGCTCTCTCATAGGACACTGGCCTACCCATGCTGGACAAACAGATTCCACCTTGAATACACATGAAACCCTGCACCAAATAACAATCATGCTAAAATGTTACGAACATAAACATAATCAATAATTTCAGTTGGTCCTGCAGAAAACATTTTACCTGTTGCATTATCTGGGGGAACTCGGTGCACAGGGTTTTCTTTCCATTGTCATCAAAAATCTTTTCCAGGGTTATGTCTTGAAGTGCAACCAAAGTTGTTTCAAGCATGTCAAGTCCAGCTTGATTTGCAAACGTAAAAACGGGTAATGCCTGCCAAAATCATGTATGTTAAGTTATACTGTCATAAATATTAACAGTGCAGAATAAGAAATATACTAAAAGATATTACCTTTAAAGAGCAGCACAAAACTGCATCTGAGTGATGCCAAAGAGACTTGAGAATGGATTCACTGCCTTCACATTTGAGAAGTTCTACCCCTAGATAGAACCTGTCAAGCAAACAATCATAAAAGCACGTGTCAGGCTATTATAGGTCATGCTTGTTTCCTTGTAATTCTCGAAACTTCAGCAACAAAGTCAAGGTTGTAAGACTCACCTATAGCTGTTAGAGATCCATCGAGCAAGTGTTTGAGCCTCAGGAGTGCCAGGTGGTAAGTGAAATGCATTGTGAGAACCAAAACGTGAAGGAGAAAGTGCTAATGAAACCCTCTGAACAGAAGCAATGATACTGCGAACATATTGTCTGGCCATGGTTGCTATGTTCTCCTGAAGGTGGACCTCAAATGCAAACTGGAATGCTATTGTCATCACAGATTTTGTGCTCCCAGAATTACCTGCGTTATCACCAGCTGCTTTGTTTGCTGTGGTTCCAACCTCAAGTGCAGAAGCCAGATCAAGTGTCCGGTTCGGACTAGCAGCATCCTGCATCATATCACACATAAGACTACCACAATAGATAAGAAAACAAAAACTCAGAATCCTAACACAACACAATTCTTGTATCAGCAAAATAGACTTACCGAGCTGGAATCAAGAGGTATAATGCGAAACCCAGAAGGTAAAATGGGTGCATCATCAGAGAAAGATGCATCTATTGGAGCAAAAACAAGTTCTGCACTGGTGCCAACTGCATGCTCGTCCACTCCACTGCAAAGCTGTGAACAGTTGCCACAGTAAGGTCTGTTAGCTGTGTTCTGGAGGTTGGAAATAACCTTCTAAACTAAACTATATGCAGATATAATTGTAATCAAAATGAACTCGTTTTCCATTCATGGATCTAAAATAATCCAACAAGTATGCAAAGAGTGGAAACCATGGCTGATTTAGGTAGCAAAGATGTGAAAAACTAACCAACTAAGTGAATTTATTTTTAAAGTAACTTAAATTTTAAAGCTTCTTTTTTCTCTCAATTCGGGATTGCAATGAGGTAGTACATGGAAAGAAATGTGCCGAAGAAAATGGTACAGTAAAACAAGTACTTACTTGCAAGAGGAAAACATCGCCAGGTATAGTCATGTCGTCTCTATAGTAGCCCATGTTTTCAAGCTTAATAACCTCCATGAACTGTTTTAAAGATGAAGGGTCAGCAAGGAACCAGTAGACACTAATAGAATACCACAAGAATGTTAATCCAAAAACCAAAGGCAGAAGAAGTATGTGTTTTCCATTTGATTTTCTTTTTGAAAGAAAAAAAGTGATAATTTCTAAATAGTATATTCAATGCAGGAAAATACTAATTTAGGAACATATAACTTGCCTCTTCATGCTCAATTGTGTGAGCTAGTGGAAGAATAACCTGACCCCCAAAACCTCCTCCTGGTCGGACCCCTGGCAAGCTACAGGGACCAGCTTTAATGGCAGCAGCTGAGTAGGCATCAATGCTGCTATCTGCCCATTCTGATCGGTGCTCCCTCAAGAATCTAAGAAGAATTGCTGGAGGAACATTCTACAAGGACAGAGGGAGTATGAGACAACAAAATACAATAAAATAAGGTTGAAACTGGAATGGAAAAGAATCAATTTATGTTGTTTGAGTTATTAATTGTACATTACCTGTAGCAACATGGATGCTTTGGCACATAGCACAGAACTGTTCATGGAAGGAAATCCATTATTGTTATATCCAAGGTTAGCTCCCGTCATCTTGCTAGGTGAGGAATTCACTAGAAGGGTGACATCATCTATGCCATCACTTTCTAACATGGACCAGCCATCATCTGCAAAGCCATTGACAGCTTCATTAAAGCCCCTGCGGAAAAAGGAGGTTTAAAGTTAGATACCATAACTAGTCAAGTATATCAGACAAAGGACAATTAGTGACACAAACTTGCTCAATCTCTGACTCAGTGCACGTAAAGCTGCAGGTCTTCTTCCCCATCCTGTTACACTTGGCTGAGAAACCTCTTGAGAAATCTGCCTCAAATGACGTAAGGCCTGAATGACAATTACAATTACAATTACAATAGTCCTTAAAAGGTGAAAATACAAAGGCTTATAACAATTATGATTCCAAATCGTTTTAACTACTGTAAGTGTAGAAACAAACTTACCGCCATAGTAGTCCTCTGAGCTAGCAGCATTGATGACTCATAAAGTGGGCGCAAAACTTCAGGAACACTCCATGGCTGAGGCAGAAAAGTCATTGTAATTTATCAAACTAGTAAGAAGGAAGAATTTCACGTCACTTCATAAAGGTGTTTGATTATTTGACAAACCTCTAGAACCATATGATCAACAATATGGATAATGGAACCCCCTCCTTCGCAAGGTCTTATCAGATACCCACTTGGCAGCATGTCAGCTCTAACAAAATGCTGCACCGGAGGCATAGCAGGACCATTCTGAGTATTGTTGAGTGATCTTTCACAGACCTAACATTGTTCAAATTACATGAGCGTCAGAGTTAGGCCGCGGAGGAGAATGAAAAGTTTGGAACTTTTCTGAAAATAACAAAGAACCATAAGTTACATACCACTAGACTACCATCTTCCAAAAGTGATGTGTAGCGCAGCAACCAGAAGTCACGACCAGGAGCTAAAGTTGTTGGCGCATACAACTGAACAAAATGCCATAGGTTAAAATTTGCATTTACTAAGGCTTGCAAAATATACTAATTTTCTGAGAGATTCAGATTACACTGTTAGCTATAGACTATATATTACCTGCATGTAAAGTAGCTCAATGGTTCCACCATTTCCAGTGGACATGACATTTAGAACGTCCACAGTTCGGCAATCACGAAACCATGAGAGCCTATCTTTGAGGATTTCGGCAACCTGCGCACAACATTTTCATTTTTATTTTCAACCCATGCATCCCCACATAATTCCATAGGATTAGTCCTTTATCAAAGAGTAAGAAACTCACCCTGGCAGGTTCTAGACCCACAAGGCCGCAGGCACGTGCGGCCACTCCAGGGCAACCGTGAGAAATAGCAACGATTCCAATGGAATCCGGACCAGGCTACAAACATTCAGAACAACCGTTAAGACTAACATCATACACACGAAATAGAACATGGCCAAAATATTAAATGTTGCACGGCACTATAATAGAGCTTTCAAATTAGCGCACACAGTATCTGATATGGTAAAAACAAAATTACATCCACTTTTTCCATTAACCATATAAAAGCAACAGATCATTTAAGTTATGTATTTGGAAATTCTTAACGAAATCAATTTGTTTTATCGATGCTTCAAGTGAAATTTAATACTAGGCTTTGACAAATTACGAAATAAATAAGAAAACAGTTGAGTGCGTAGAGGGTAGGAGCTAGGAACTAGGGAATGAGAAGATGGTGGGTTAAAGTAACAAGCTGGTTTGGTTAATTGAATGTGGGTGTACTTTTTTCACCGAACGGAAATGGAATTAACAGTTTGAGAGGAAAGAAAAGGAAAGTGCGGTAACCTTCATCCCGGGCATTTGGACCCACTCGACAGCAGTTCCAGTGGCCTTTGAAAGAAACTCTGCTAAAGTCTCCTCTGCAATGGACAAAAGTCTGCAGAAAAGAGACAAAGACAACGCAAAGCACGAGAACAATAATATTCCATCAGTACAATGACAGATAAAACATAGGATCCAACAGGAAATGTGAAAAACCAGGTTTTTATTTTCGGTTTCACAGTTCACTATTCACTCACCCTGCAGGGCTAGCATCCCTCGGCGGATGTTGCGGCGTCAAGTGCCGCTGACCGCTCGTCACCACCGACTCACAGCTCGTGTCCGTCGTGGCAAGCGTCGCCTGTGATGAAATTATTGCATTAGATATGAATATGAATCTCCGTTTTAATTTGTATGTGATGAAGAATGAAGAATGAAGAAAGAATATAGTATGGTTTTATTACGTTCTGAGTCTGTTGGCGGAAAAAGCTGTTTTCATATACCAGCTGTGACACCTGCTTCTGCAATCTGTCGTTTTCCTCCATCAGTAACTTATTCATTGCTGTCAGCTTCCTGTTCACACCTTGCAGCCGTGACGCTTCTTTCCGCTGCTTCTCTCTACACCTGCAACAACGAACAAAACACCATAATTATTAGCCCTCTGAAATTATTAACTGCGAATTTTTAAGGCCTTGGGTCATAAAACAAGACCAAGAAGAAGAAAAAGGAAAAACATGAACTTGGTTGGTGGGTCATGAAAAATGAAAAAACACCACTAATTTTTTTTTTTTTAATCTTTGCCAAAGAAACCAAAAATATTGGTTAAAGGGAAGAAAAGGAGACAAGAAACGCAAAGAAATAAAAAAAAAAAAAAGAGTCAGAATTACAGAAATCAAACAACCCTATTGATAAATCAAATTAGTTTCAACACAAGGTGTATGTATGCAGATGAATGTTGAAAGTTAAGCAGGAAAAGAGGAAAGGATTAAAGAAAGAAGGAGAATAGGGTAGGAGCAAAGTAGTTACCTTCGGTTTTGGAACCAAACCTTGATCTGTTTGGGTTCGATGTTGGAGAGAATGGGGCACTCTCTTATGAGTTGCTGGCGGCGGAGGGAGCTTGGTTTGGGGCATTCATGGTAGAGTCTTTCGAGTGCTTCCACCTGTTCAGGTGTATAGCGGACGTATTTGCCGTTGTCCATTGCCACCTTGCTCCCATCTTTGCAGGCCGAACTCACAGCCATCATCCCTTCCCGAATTATTGTGTTTATTTATTTGAACGAGAGAAACAAAACAAAAGAGGAGGTTTCATTAATCAGAAGATGCTCTGAGAAACTATGGGAGTGGTTTGAGAGGAGTTGGAGAAGGAATGAAAGTCGAAAACTTAAAAGAGGTACTACTCAGAGTTTGTCTGTCACAGTTGTTGGTTGTATTGGATGATATATGATATATGGCAGAAGAGAGAGAAAGAGAGGGATGGGGGAAGTGAATGGAAAAGGTTGTTTTTCTTTATTTTGTGTGTGTGTCTGTATAAAGAATGGAAAAGGACGAGTGCGGGGTATGTTGGGATTGGGACAGAGAGATGGGGTTTCTTATAAGAGAATAACCCCAAATATCAGACAGAATAGGGAAACATTTTTTGTTTTCACATCATTCTCCCTCTGCTTTCTGCTCTTCTTTAGCTGTTTTGCCTGTTGCTTTTGCTGTTGCTTTTCTTGCACTACTTCATTTTGGCACTTTCCAACACTTGGAAACCAAACCCCACTCTCTCTCTCTCTCTGTATAGAGGTTGTGACTTCTGAGAAACAATTGAAAAAAAAAAATGAAAAAAAAAAAGTGGCACCCGCCCGCCCTCTTGCTCACGACGCGAGCGCTGTAAAAATGTATAGTATTATTGGACGTTGGAGAATGCACAATAGACAAAACCAGATACCGTTTGGTTTCATTTCTATGTATGTCACTGCCACTGTCAAAAAATGTGCTTTGTCCTTCCTTTGCATCAAATATACCCTTTGCCCATACTGCATCATAATTTATAATGTCTATGAATGGTCCACACTCTATCTACAAATTACAACCATAAATATAACGAACAACAAGCTATGTTTTATTTGTTTTTTTGTTTTTCCATTTTTTCTCTTTTTTGTTTTCGAGCTCAAAATACGTTGACATGCAGAGTGATCTCAAGTATTTATACACTTTATACACCTCAAACTGATGCTGTATAATCGCAGTAGATCACGTGAGTCACAAATACAGCTGTACTGTATTTTACGTTTCTTTCCCATTCATGATTTACAAGCATCTTTCATGATATAATCAAGTACAGGTTACATAAATAAATAGGATTACTATGACCAGTAGAAAATATATTATTTGTTTTTTTGTTTATGGATGTTAATGAAAAAACAAAACAGATATTAGTCCTTTATTATACGAATAAGCATAAGCATGAGTGGTACATAAATTTCTCGGTGGCAGTTGAAACGCAGTACATAAATGACAGTACTTTCACTTTAGTTTTTTGTAAATTTGTTATTAGCTAGAAATGAATGCTTTGTAGGAATATAGTGTGTAATTGTGAGAGGAGAGAGAAGAATGGTTGGTTGAGAAATATGCATCGATTAATTGAGTAGATAATTTTATAGATAGAAGAAAGGAGCTCATCATTTTTTCTTGACTCCATAATTATGTCTGTGTCGCTTAATATGATATTTGGAGAGTTAGAGGAGTTGTTGATAGAGTAGTAAGCGCATCACTGAGACACCATTATTAGGGTTTTCTGCATGCGGGGAAGCTAGGTTTAATTTCGAATGAATCTCCACAATTTCTTCCTGCATCTGGAGGGTAAGCCCCGGACCTACATGTTTCAAATAAAATGTGCTTTTAATTAACAAAAGTTTATGATATTTTTCAAATAAATAACTACATTATTATATTACATAACTCAAGTTTTTGAAAAGAAAAAAAAAATGGCAGACATTGAGAATCTGTCCCTGTCCATGTCATAAATATGCTCAGTAATGATGTTAAACTGAGGTTATCAACCCTGAGAGAAAATCGTGTAGTTAATGCACTGATACGCACGCAATGTATATTGTACACTGGTAAGCATGAGGAGGAAGAGAAAAACCTTCTTCTTTCATTTCAATTATTATACATGAAGGGATGAATATGATTGTTGAGATAAAAGAGGCTTGTTTAAGGTGACAAAATATTCTGTCGAACACCTTTATTTTTTCTATCTACATTGGTCGAAGATGTTGTCCTACGTATTAGGCTCGTCTTGGTCAAAATAATTATGCCAAAAGTCTAAACACAGATTTCTTATTTCGTGTATTTCAATTTGAACCGAAATACTGAAATCACACTATGTTTGTAGTAGTTAAGACTCGTGTCGTGAAAAAGGAGAATCCCGTTTCATACGCTTGTAATCCTAGAATAGTGTTCAAAGTTTGAAACTAGAGGTGCAAACAACAAAATACACTATTAGTAAAATAGTACTACCTAGTTATGTTCCCACCACATACACGCACGGATTTATACGTTATTGCATATTCTGAAAAGAAAACAGAAAACAAAAAATGTTATGAGATTTGGATAATATTGCGTAAAATCGTGAATGGATTAGTCAACACGCTCTTACCAAACAATTTGAGTATGTAATTGCAACTAATGTATGACATTTTGATAATTGCCGCGCAACGTGAATATTGCACACTAATTACATCTTATCAAATAGATTAAGGACACGCAGTTACGTTTCTATGTGATTGTTAACTCAATTAGCCATATATTATTGCTATATATGTGCATAATATTTAGGTCCACTGATAAATTCTTTGGTAGACCCACTAAACTATATCAGTCATTTCAGTTAGGTTCACGAGACTAATTACTTGTTAATTAACTTTTCTTTTGTTGAGAGTTAAGGAACTAAATATTTTTATTCTCATATTTTCACTTTTATATGATTAACATGGTCAATCAATCCTTATGGAGTCTTTCTGAGTTGAATATATGATGCAGCAATGTTTATTATTTATTATGTTGAGCATGAAAAGAAAAATGAAAGGATCTTTGAGGTGTTGAGGCCAATTATAACACGCTTTACAACCCTAATTTGAAATCTAAATACACTTTTTCTTTTTTATCGGTGTGGCAATGTTGTTTTATTGTATGATATGATATAAAAGGTGTGACTACTTTATTGTGAAAAAAAAGCAGAGCGGTAAGTCAATGTTATTGGGCGAAAATGAACGTGTAAAGTCAATAAAAAAGGTAATGATCCATATATGCAAAGATATGAGGTTCTTTGTGTTGGAAACTTGTAAATTAAATTAGTATAAAATAATTAAAAGAAAGAAGGGATTTGATTCTTGAACATTCCGCATTCTAAGACAAACTAAATTGAATCGAATCCTGAATCGATCCTCCACGTTCTGGACCAATAGTAGGAAATGGATTAGTTTATAGAGCAGAAATGAAAAGTTAATGATCCTTAGTGAAAGGGAGAGAGTAATATTGCTTTAATTGGGGTAATGGAATCAATCAAAGTAATAAAGTCTAAATCAGCATAGCTTAAAAGAGAAGCAGAGAGAGTAGGAGCATGTCCCACCAAATTAAGGCCAAACACTCCTTTTATTGCCTTTTATTATTCATATTGGTAGTGATAAGAGGAAGAGGAAAATATAGATAGGGATGAGTGTGGGGTAAGTAAGTATGAAATTGAAAATGGTATTGATGATATGTTACACGATAGATTTGGATTTTTAAAAATATTGTTAGAAGTTTCACGTGGATCAGAAATAAGACAATTTCATAATATATGAGGTGCAAACTTCACCTTATAGATCGATTTTGTGGGATTGAATTAAGCTTTAATCTCACTTCTAACATAGTATTATAACTATTTTAAAAAAAAATTAAAATATATCTTAACAAACTTTCTTTAATATTTTGTTTCATCTATATCCGACCGTTAATAGATCACTCGAATTAATGGTATATATTAAAATTTTTGTGTTTTAAATATTAGAGTGGATATAGATATAGCAGAATGAGAATGAAAAAATTGGAAGAGATTGAGGTGGGTGGCGTATGATTGACGGGAGCAAAGGTGGGAGGCAGGGTCCACATCGAATGGAGAAAGAGAAAGAGCAGAAAATAGCGTGGGCCCGCACGCGTGAAGGGCGTTGTTGCTTTCTTTGCCACCGTTTCACTGCGTGTAATATACTCATCAGACTCAATCCACCTATTCTTCTTCACACTTCCAAACTTTCTTCTCAGCCAACTAGTCCCATTATTTTCATTTTTTTTTAAAATAAACTTATACTCTTTATATCTTTTTCAGAATTTATGTATTTCATGTTTTGTATCAGTTAAAAGTAGACTTGTCAAAATGGGTTGGAATCCATGAGTCAATCTGGTTCACCATGGGTTTGAGTCAGGTTGGGTCGAAGATTTTTTACAAATTTCAATATGAATTGATTTTTTATTCGGCTTACCCGATTGAACCATTTGGGTTGGCTCACCAACCCACAGATAAAGGATCACACAAGTATTTTTTTTGTTAGGTTGGATTTTGCACTTGGATCATGTTAGGTTGTTTTTTTAGTCTACACATAGATAATTTGTATTTTTGTGACTTTGGTTTGTATTTGGATTGTATTAAAATTTATTTAGATTTTAATTATAATTATAATTTAGTTTTGACTGAAAAAATAAATAAAAAAAAATATTTTTTTTAATTAAGTGAGTCTATGAGTCAACCCATTTAATCCACCAACCCGTAATAGATCGGACCGGATTCAAATTTTATTGGGTCGCTAATAAATGAGTCGGGTTTGGTTGACTCACTAAGTTATCAACCCGTGGTGGGTTGAGTCGGGTCGAACCGGGTTACCCATTTTGATAGTTATAATTAAAAGATTTATACACATGGTTAAAACATTTTTAGTTTACCTTCCAACATATTGGACAGTTATATAATAGTTAATCTATTCTTCCTCTACATACAAAATATGTTTAATTGTATACAGGTAAATAGATAAGATTTTAGAAAAATATTTTTCTGGTCAATACATATTGAAGACTTGAAAATCTTTGTAGAGTTTATTTTTATGATATACACCTTAAGTTTATTAGTTTATGTATGTTAATATTTTCAATATTGTCTTTATGAAAAATAAAGACAAATCATCAAGATTATGTTAAAATATAATGGTTAATCATGAATGAAATTATTGATTATTTGGGGTTTCATTTAAATGTAAATTTTATTAATAATCGATTAGGAGATGGATATAGGATCTGATTGTTTGTATGGAAATTTTATATTTAATCACGAGTTATATGATATCGATTATAGTTAAAATTGATGAATTAGACTAGGGTAAAGATAATTTACATGAAAAATTTATCAAGATTTTGAAATTAACTAGCTTTAATGATTTACAATTAAAAATCTTTCGCTTACAGGAATATTTTAAGAATTGTAAGTTTTTCTCTTTGAAAATCTTTCCAAGTATTCTGTATATTCAATGACCAAGTCAAACAATTCCACATTTTATTGGTCTTTATTTAAAAAAAAAAAAAATCTAATGTAAGAGGTTTTTTTTATCTTTTTTTGTGTGAATTTCTTTTTCAATATTTCTAGACTTTGAATTATTTCAATTTTCTTATAAAAAAATAAAGGTTAAATATGATTTTGATATTTTAATTCTGAGTGAAAATTAGAATTAGTCATTTTTTAAAAATTTTGAACCAATTTAGTTCCTCAATATTGAGAATGCATGTATTTAGTCATTTTAACAAAATCTTAGTAAGTTTACTTAAAGTTTCAAATGCGTTTCTAAGCTAACATTGACACTAAAATGTGTCAAAAGATGTAAACAAATTCAAATACTATAGTGAAATGTATTTAAAAGGACAAATAAACTTAAAAATTTTCGATTTAAAGGACTAAATTCACGCATTTATAAATATGAGGAACTAAATTGATTCAAGCTTTCTAACAAAGACTAATTGAAATTTTCACTCAAATTTAAATGATAAAAATATATTTAAGCCAAAAAATAATTGTAATTAAATTTTTAAGATATCAAATTTGCTTAAGTTGTATTAATTCAAATCGGACTGGACAGCTTAGATATAACAATATGTAGTTTCCTTTTCTATTTTTTCTATATTAAGTTCTTTGTGGTTTTTTATTAATGTTATCTTTTGTATTCTTAACTCCCTGCATTAAATAGGTGGATATACATATGCATTCAAAACAGAGTTATAATACATCTACCAAATAATTAATGAGATGTAATAAAATGATGGGACGATATAAAATTTATAAATAATATTTGTATTATAATTAACTTATATAAACTAAGTATAATAAAAATAAAAATAATAATATCTTCAGACATAAATTTTCATGTACGATAATATGATGATAAAAATTATATACCTGTTGTTAGGTGTGACTGAGAAGATTTCATAAGATTGAAATGTGTTTTTGCTTTTTCTTTCAAATTATGTGAGTTGTTTTATAAGCCTCAAACAATATGTGTGGATAGTTGTGGAGGCGTACATATAAAGATATTCGAATGCTCAACATAAAAGAAGTGAGATATTAATTAAGAAATAAAGGAGTAATGTATATTTTAGGATTTTTACCTATTTATACTTTTTTTAATGAGTTTTTACTTTACGAGTTTTTATGGTGCACTACAGAAATTTTGTAATTATAGATGAAATTTTATTGACGTGAAAAAAATTAGAATTGAAATAGATTTACATACAATAAATTTTGGCCGTCTGTTGATGAATTTTTACATACATATTATCGATGAATTTTATCAATCTCTTGATAAAATGTATTGACAAGCATTTTATTAATGATTTTTTTATTGTTGTCAATTTGAATTTTTTTTTATTACTAATAGATTTTGTCTATTGATAAATCTATTTTTTCTTTGAATGTAAGTCTTCTTTTTTTAACTATCCCTTTCTTATTTTACAAAGTTGTAGATGGACGTGCTTGAAAAGATATTCTCATAAATTAGGTAATAAATATATAACAACTCAATTGTTTATATTTTATACTAGTTTTAATGAAAAATTTTATTTGAATAGTTTATATTAACTTTGATCTTTATTTGATTGATTCAATTTAGATGCGTATCCCTAAAAATACATATCTTGTAGCAATCCTGTGACCTAATTTATTTGATTTGTGTGCATAGATGAAAGAAGAAGAAGAAGAGAAGAGTGTAAAAGAAAAACATTGAAGATGTTAGAATAAGGTGCGACACTCACAGTGCCACTCCATGAATGGGGACCACTTCCAACCACACCACTCTTTCTCTTCTACCTTTCGGCGTCGTTTCTGTTTCTCCTCTGTTTCCTGTGCTTACCACACACATTCTCTTGGAAGAGCGTGTCCTCTATGCCACTTCATTTTTTCTGTCACGCACTTTCTCTCTCATCTCCTTCTTCTTACTTTTTTATTCTTACTACTCTTCTTTCTCCTATTTTTCTATTCCCACACCCCTTTTTTGTTTCCACGCTTATCGTCAACGTAACGCACTTTCATCCCTCCACTATCCTCCAAACTCAACTTTTCAACATTTCAAATTTATAACAATCCACCTTCTTTTTCTGCAATTTCATATATTTTTATTCACAAACACTTATAATTTTTATTTATCATCTTTATAAAGTAATACTAACTTAAAACAGTCGAAATATTAACTACATTTTATCAGTATTAGTATATCGATACTGTTGATGACAGTGAAGTAGGTGAGGTGAGGTAAGCACGTGAGATTGTTATAAGCTACAAGCAATTTGCATGCATGTCATTCAGCATATAGATACCTTAAACTACTCAACTAAAACAATAGTTTGTATACTAAAACTGTTACAAAATGGAGGCAGGTTCAAGGTATTGGTCGTTTGTGATTCTTTGCTTTTACCCTACATCTCCAAGCACGAGTTAAAGTTATTGGGGAATGAGATTTTGTAGACAGTAAATAGTGCCACGATGCAAATGCTGCTTATCATTTTTCATCTCCTTTCTACTGTTACATTCTCTTCACTCTCTAAGCACATAGGGAACAAACAAATTTCCCAATTCTCAATCTAACCACTGTTCAACTATGATACCCTGTCACCACATTCTCAAACACTTTACCTTTGCAACTAACACTGCCTTTTTGCACACCTGTCCTTTAGGTTTCCTCACATTATAAATAATAAGTCTATGTCATATTATCATATATAGGACCAATATAAGTTTTCAGAACGGATTCTGTTTACTTCAAATGATTTAAAGGAAAGAAAAAATGAGACATTTGAGTTTCATAAATCAATGTAAAGATGTTTAGAAAAACAAAGGGATCACATTTTAATGATATATATGATTTTTTTTATGGAAATAGTGTGGTTTTATACGTCAATTACAATAATTGACAAGAAAATTGCAATTATTAGATAAATTATGTATGCATGACTTCTCTCTACTAATTTGGAGAAGACGACACAATTAAAATACACTTTCAATTAAATATATTTTTAAAATA
>Ga0099823_1003463_pt1 | contig 14947 bp, 7 predicted proteins | sample CowpearedBW_FD_76831 | JGI IMG/M metagenome (GOLD analysis project Ga0099823, IMG submission 76831) | Root nodule microbial communities of legume samples collected from California, USA - Cow pea red BW | ecosystem: Host-associated > Plants > Roots > Nodule | place: USA: California | collected...
TAGGATCTTTTGATCTGAACCAGTATAAATACTCTGTGCAATTTTCTCTTCTCTACTCTCTTTATTTTATCGTGTTTATTAAAATAAAGGAGATAATTTTAATTGATATTTGATTTTAAAAGGAAAAATTTTAAAAGCACAATTTTTATTAAGAACCCAATTAACCCCCCTCTTGGTTTTTGTCCGCACGCTCAAACATTCCGCTGCGCGATACCAACACAGCCCATAGGGGTACCCAAGACCCCTTACAACCCTTGTTTCCTTTCATTCTACTCACTTTGCAAAACAGCTCACTTCCTCTCTCTCTCTCTCTCTTTTCTCCTCCAACAGAGCTCTGCTAGGGTTTGGGTCACATTCTTCGTCGAGCTAGTGAACTTTATTTCTATTTCACATCAGTTGGCCCTCAACTCATACTCTTTCTTCTCTAGTTTGATTTTCGTGATTCCAACTAGGGTTCATCGTAGTAACCCGTACTTGTTTTGGTATTAGTGTTACCAGCTCACGAAGCTGTTATTGGACCTGTGGTACCATTCTGCTTGCCTAAACACCGTCACAATAACTTTTGATAAGGTAAGGGAAGATAGGGTTCTACTGTTTTCATGTTATTCTGCCTGCTTGGTTTGTTTTACACTTTGGGTGATTGATGTATGTTGTTTGTTGCGTGATAACCTATTACTTGCACTGCTGTGATGGTTTGGATTTGGTTTCGCACGAGTGAGAGTAGTGAGTTCTGCTGAACTCGCCCAAGCGAGTTGGGTGGTCATCCAAAATGAAAGCTCTGGCTTAAGCGAGGAGTTCTCGCCTAAGCAAGAACAGCAGCAGCTTACCCCCTCTCTACTTTGAGGGCTCGCCTAAGCGATAACCACTCGCTTGAGTGAGAGTAGTCTCGCCTGAGCGAGATAGGCTAGCTTGAGCGAGACCTCGACATGCCCATTGTTCACAATCTTGTCAAGGCGAGATATGGCAGCTTGAGCAAGGGGTTCTCCTCGCCTGAGAGAGATTGACAGTGGTGATTTGATAAGTGTGTGTTTCAAATGATTGATTAGTTGGTTACTTTAAATAGTTACGTATGATGCATTGTATGTATTCTATATGACACAATGGGATTGGAATTGATGAGCTTGGTATGATTATGCGTATGAAACATGGTTGGATGGTTGGTTAAATATTGACATGAGATTGGTGTGCATGATAAATCTATGATTGGTTGGTGAGACATGACTATGATATGGTTAGGACGTAATTCCATGAATCACTTGGCGAGATCTCATGGTGGTGCCTCATGTAATGGACGTAATTCCATGACCCTCTTGATGAGAGCTCATGGTGGTGCCTCATGTAATGGACGTAATTTCATGACCCTCTTGGTGAGAGCTCATGGTGGTGCCTCATGTAATGGACGTAATTCCATGACCTTCTTGGTGAGAGCTCATGGTGGTTCCTCATGTAATGGACGTAATTCCATGACCTTTTTGGTGAGAGCTCATGGTGGTGCCTCAGGTAATGGACGTAATTTCATGACCCTCTTGGTGAAAGCTCATGGTGGTGCCTCAAGTAATGGACGTAATTCCACGAATCTCTTAGTAAGGTTTCATGGTGGTGCCTCAATATATAATTAAGTAAGGATTCAAGTAAGAATTGTATCTTGAAGCTCTAAAGAGTTAGTTAGTCTCACGCAGAGCGTACTGACTCAAGTGGTGAGAGTAGTAGGAGGCCCTAGTCTTTGGTAGGATAATGGCCTTAGATGTTTGAAGGATAACCTTGTGCGTGGTAGGGTGAAACCCATTGGCAATGACTCTGTAAAGTAGTAAAGGCCACCACAAGTGCAAGCATTTAGTGAATCCAACTAATTATATGTATCCGGATAATTGAGTCTTAGAGTCTTACTTGGTTGCTATCACATGCTTGGTTGATTCATGTATTCTTGACTTTTAAATTGCATGCTCAAATGTATGATAAAACCTTTTTACTCTAGCTTACCTTTTCTGTTTGTTTGTGTGTTCTGTGTGTGGTTTTCTCCTTTTGCGATGATCATCAAATTATTGATGTGAGCATATATGGGAACCCCTAGTGGTCATCAGGGTAATGGAAACTTCGTTGCGTAGCTATTCTTGGGTTGGATTCCCTGCTCCGAGTACTCTTTAAGGTTGAGGCCTATGTACTGTCTTTGCTCTATGAGCATATATTTCGGATAACTGTCAAAACATTTATTCTTGTTCTTCTTTTGTTAATGGCATCGTGGTGTGCCTTAATTTTATCTCCGTGTATTTTGGAAAATTGTAAGGAGTGACACTTATACTCCATGACAACGCTCTTTATGTTATATCCTATGTGACATTTCATTTAATTAATCGCACTTATTAAATGGGACGTTACACTACATATTTTCTTATACCTTTAGTATGTAAAAATTAAATTGATATTATTTAAATTAAAACATTGTGCTTAATAATTCATTTCAAAGGTTTAAACTATATATTTGTAATAAAATTCACACTTCTTCATATTATAAGTTTTGTTTTATATTTTTTGAATTCACTTTTTATTATTTTCAATTTGCAAATATAGAGCATAAGTAGGGGTGACTCAACGATTTAGGATGCCTAAAACAAATTTAAAAAATAAGGTCTTTTATTTAAAATTTAATTTTTGAACTTTTTTATGTAAAATTATTTATTAAATTGTCATAATTAATTTCATTTAACATTTTTTTCTCAATAGATAATAGGACTAATATGTTTAATCTTTCTTGAGACCTTCTTGATCTTAAATAAGTTTTTATTATCTTTAGCTTTGAGAAATTTCTTTCGGTTGAAACAACTAACACTAAAATTGTTAACATTATTATATAAGTTATATATACATTTAGAAAAGAATTTATTCTTTCTATATAATTAAGAATGTCAATTGGTTTATCATTTTCCAAACCTATAATTTTCCTTAAGATATTTAACTCTGAAATTAAATCAAATCCATCAATATCCAACAAATTATCATGTTTTAAAGATTTTTCAAGGTTTAAGTATTTTTCTTTCAAAAATGAAATATCTACAAACCGTAATACACAAGTCATTTGCTCTTTTTTGTGAATGAATTAAAACAATAAAACATTATTCTAGTTGTCAAGAAAATAAACTAGATGGTAGACTTGCAGTATCTTGAAATTTGAAGTCTCTTTTTCATTCTTAAGTATTAACTTTTTCACAAACTTGCAAAGTTGTTTATTTTAAGATTAATCATTAATAAAAATAATTAAAAAATATTGCTCTTCTAAACTTGATAGTAAGTTTTTTTCTAAACTTCAATTATCTTTCTACAGAAAACTCAACTTTGAATAATACTCCAATTAATCTATTATCCACCAAAAGATTAAACCATAATCTAATTAATAGTTTTGTAAAAAAATTCACTTTCTCCTCAAGATATATGCAAAAAAAAAACACTCAAAACCCATAGATCTAAAAGTACTGAAAAATAAAACTAAGCAAAAGAAACACATTTCTAATTCTAATACAAATCTAAAGCAGAATAAAAATAACAATAACACAAATAAAAAGAAAGAACACACTAACCAGAAATGAGGCTGAAAAAATTGGTATACACGGGCAACGTGAGATTCAAGAGATTTAACCGATGTAATCTGCCAAAACCTAGAAAACCTAGAAAAAAGACTATTAGAAGGAAATAAAGTAAGGATAATTAAGAGAAGTCATTGAGAGATTAAAGAAGAAAATAGAATCCATATTAATTATAAGAGAATAAAGATAGCTAATCATTATCTTCCTCGTAAACAAAATTAAAATCTACTACAAGAATGTTTTAACTCATTAATTACAATTTTTTACTACCAATAAAAATTAACATACACTAATAATAATTTAATTAAATTTTATTCCCAAGCATAAACTTATAATTAATTTAATAGAGATATATTAGCAATAAAATATTTTTGTGAGACTTTTTTTTATCTTAAACATAATTTTATAATTAGTATAATAGAGATATATTCATTAGTATTAAAACAAATTTGTGGCCTTTTTTTCTTAAACATAATTTTATAATTAATTTAATAGAGAAATATTAGTAGTAATTTTTTTGGAGACCTTCTTATCCTTGAGGCCTAAAGCGAGTGTTTTACTCACTTTACCCTTGAGCCGACCCTGAACATAAGACTTTATTAAGAATGAAAAAAAGGTAAAGACTAACAAACTAATTATTTTAAAATATACTATTAATGTATTTATATTTTCATTATATAAGTATAGGAATATATATATATATTATATGTAAATTGATTAGACGAGTACAACGACACATATTAGAAAAATATAATAAATATTATATTAGTTTAGCAATATAAACATTATATGAGTCTGTCCATACACCGATTAGACGAGTATAAAAAACTATTAGATGAGTCTAACAATACACAATAAATGAGTTTGTTCATACATTAATTAGATAAGTATAATAAGAAAATTAGATCAGTCATTTCATATATTGATTAAACGAGTCTAAGAATACATTGATTAGACGAGTATAACTGTTCCTGCATGGACAATGTTAGATCATTATGAGACCTAAACCTTATCTTACCACAATCTTCAAGCTTTTCGGATGGATACACCTTGGTTTTATTTGTCATATCTTCGTCACTCGATATTTCATAAAATATGGGGGGTTACTTGCAGAAAAGGCTCCAACGATCAAGTCAGCAAAGCTCTTAAAGTCAAATTTCAAATTATATGCACTAATGAAATGTGTACCTTTAATTACTAGGGTTCACTCTTTTTTATACGGGATTAATCTAGTTTTTACCTTGGTTTAAACCACGGGCCTTAATTACATTTATAGTGGCCTAATCTTTATTGGGCTTGGTGTGGATTTAGTGGAGCCCAAACTTTAGGCCCATCACTATTTCATAGTGGCTTTAATTGTCTTTTCCCTAAGTTAAAGTAGGTGGCAACTCCTTGCTACGATTGGTTGGTGCAAGTGTCTTCTTTATGATTGGTGAATTCGCCTAGTTGATTAACCGTTCCATTATATACTTCAGCTGATTCATGTTTATTGACTCGATACGTCGGCATGTACCCGGTTACAGTCTGTGTATAACTCCATTAGATGAGTCTGTTGATGTATCGACTTGGTGAGTCTTTCCATACACTAATTAGATGAATATAGCGAAAAAATTATATGAGTCTAACACTATACATTAGACGAGACTGTCCATATACTAATTAGACAAGTATAAAAAAAAAAATACTAGACAAGAAATTTCATAAGTTGATTAGACGAGTATAACAAAAATTATTAGACAAGTCTATGAATACATTAATTAGATGAGTAAAGCAAAAAAATTACATGAGTTTGTCGATGTGTTGATATGTCTAACAATACACATTAGACGAGTCATTCATATATTGATTAGACGATACTAACAGTATGCATTAGACAAGTCTTTCAACACATAAATTAAATGAGCCTATTAACATACATTAGACAAGTCTGTTCATTCATTGATTAGATGAAGCTTTGCAATACACATTAGATGAGTATGTTCATACATTTTTTAGATAAATATAGCAAAAAACATTAGACATGTCTAACAATACACATTAAACAAGTATGTCCATATACTAATTAGAAAAATATAACTAAAAACATTAGATGAGTCATTCCTTACATCAATTAGATGAGTCTAAGAATACTTATTAAATGAGTATGTTCATACATTAATCAGACGAGTCTTGCAACATTTTTGACGAATTTGTCCATACATTGATTAGACAAGTATAACAATATACTTTAGACGAATTTGTTCAGACATATATTAGATGTGCTTATTTATACACATTAGACGACTTTATCCATCCTCTAATTAGACGAGTTTTGCAATATATATTAGACAAATTCGCTATATATTGATTATACGAGTTTAACAATATATATTAAATGAGTGTGTCCATATATTAAATGAGTCTAACAATATATATTAATCAGATTTGTCAATACAGTGACAAGACGAGTCTACTCTACACATTTTTGCATATTTAAAAACTCTATTTTATATTCTTGAACATGTTTTATCCTTTATATTTTTACAAAACTTTAGTATTTATATTTTTTAAGACATAGTGACTATTTAAACCTATAAATCATTTTTTAGTTAATTAGATTCAAAACTTAACTATACTCTTAAAAATACTTATAATTTATTTGCTCAATCTTTAAACCTCTTTTAATAAACACAAATATAAATACACACATGTGCGTAAGCAAGGTTTAAAAAGATAGATCATAATATGAAACTGAAATTGTATATAATCAAATTAGGGTTGTGTAATGAATTTTTTTTTTTTGTGCTACTAAGAAAAGTGTCTCGTGAAGAGTCTTGACGTGGCAGTTCTGATTATGTTGCCCAGCAACCACAGGAAATGTAATGACAAGGGTTGACAAGGAGTCGAGGTTCGACAAAAGGGTTAGTGCACGCTGCTGGGGTTAATGCACGTTGCTGGGGCTGAAAATAAGGTGGCGCGGGTCGTTCCACGCGGAGGCGCGATTGAAACTGTTGATGGCATCGCCGCCATAGCCGCCACAACTCTACTCAATGAGCCTCTATTGTAGAGCCTCAAAACCCTTCTTAACCCTCAAAGTGCGCTTCCTTGTGCCCTTGCCTTCTTCCTTTTCCTTCTGCACAAACGACGCCGTTGTGAACAACAACCGCTCGGTGGTGCTTTTCCGTGCCGCGGTTGCTGAGCCGGAGTTGCTGGTCCGGGTTCTTAACACGGTTAGAGACCGGCCCGTGTCTGCTCTCCGGTTCTTTCGATGGGCCGAGGGCCAAACCGGGTTCAAGCGATCTGAATTGGCATATGCCGTTATTCTCGACATTCTCGCGCGGAACGGCTTGATGCGGTCTGCGTATTGCATCATGGAGAAGGAGGCAGTAATAATGGGCGGCGTGGTGGATGTTTTGACCGACGGCGGGGTTTTTTCTTCCGACGTATCTGTTAAGCTTCTGGATTTGTTGCTTTGGATTTACGCGAAGAAGTCTATGCTTGGGATGTGCTGGTTGGTGTTTTATAAGATGATTGCTAAGGGGTTGTTGCCCGATGTGAAGAATTGTAATAGGGTTCTGAGATTGCTTAAGGATACCAACGTGGCGAGGGAGGTTTATAATGTGATGATGGAGTGTGGGATTAGGCCTACAACTGTTACATATAATACAATGTTGGATTCCTTTTGCAAGCAAAGGCAGGTTCAGCAAGCTCAGCAGCTTTTGATTCAGATGCAGAGGGTGGGGTGTTCGGCCAACGAATTGACTTATAATATTTTGGTCAATGGTTTATCACACGAGGGGGAGTTGGAGAAGGCCGAGGAACTGATTGAGGAGATGTTGAGATTGGGACTCAAGGTTTCGGCTTACACTTACGATCCTTTGATTCGTGGCTACTGTGAGAAAGGTATGCTTGATAATGCCTTGAGGCTTGTGGAGGAGATGTTGAGGAGAGGGGTTTTGCCTACGGTGGCGACCTACAATACAATCATGTATGGCCTTTGTAAGTGGGGAAGAGTGAGTGATGCTAGGCAGTTGTTAGATGTAATGGTAAATAAGAATCTGATGCCGGACTTGATTTCATTCAACACTCTAATTTACGGTTACAGCAGGTTGGGAAATTTAGGGGAGGCTTTTCTCTTATTTGTTGAGTTAAGATACAGAAGTCTAGTTCCCAGTGTCGTGACCTATAATACGCTTATTGATGGTCTTTGCAGATTTGGGGACTTGGATGTGGCCAGGCGGATAAAAGATGAAATGATCCAACATGGGCCTCATCCTGATGTATTTACGTATACAATTCTTGTTAGAGGATTTTGCATGATGGGGAACTTGCCAATGGCTAAGGAATTATTTGATGAGATGCTGCATAGAGGATTGCAGCCAGATCGTTTTGCATACATAACTCGAATAGTGGGTGAGCTGAAGCTTGGTGACCCATATAAGGCTTTTGGTATGCAGGAAGAAATGCTTTCCAAAGGCTTTCCTCCTGATTTGATTACTTATAATGTCTTTATTGATGGGCTCCACAAGTTGGGAAATTTGAAAGAAGCAAGTAAACTTGTGCAGAAAATGCTCTACGATGGAATCGTTCCAGATCATGTAACTTATACTAGCATCATCCACGCTCACTTGATGGCTGGGCATCTTAGGAAGGCTAGAGTGGTGTTCAATGAGATGTTGAGCAAAGGGATAGTTCCATCAGTTGTCACTTACACAGTTCTAATTCATTCATATGCAGTTAGGGGAAGGCTGGAACTAGCTATTTTGCACTTTATTGAGATGCTAGAGAAGGGTGTATGTCCAAATGTGATCACCTACAATGCTTTAATCAATGGACTTTGCAAGGTGAGAAAGATGGACCAGGCATACCATTTTTTTGTAGAAATGCAAGCAAAGGGCATTTATCCAAATAAGTATACTTACACTATTTTAATAAACGAGAACTGTAACTTAGGCCATTGGCAGGAAGCTTTGAGATTGTATAAGGATATGCTAGATAGAGATATTCAGCCTGATTCATGCACACATAGTGCCCTGTTGAAGCATCTAAGCAAAGACTATAAATTGCGTGCCGTTTGGCATCTTGAGAATGTTATTGGAGGTTGTGAATGAACTTATTATGTAAGGATGAAGTATTGGTTATTTATTATGCTTGGTTTGGCATTCTCACATGGCTAATGAGTAAAAGACATCCCTACATTTGAGTGGGTTTTAGCCTTTGAGGTTTAAATTCTTTGGACTGAATAATATATATTTTTCGACTGTCAAGGTAAGAATCCCTAAATTTTTTTAGATACACAATTCGTTATATATGACTATTATATTCCTGTGACCCTGATTCATCATCTAATTTGTTACAGGTTGAAGATGCTTATGGTGTTCCTGATGATTAAGATGGGCAGACTTCAACTATTTACATGTTTTGACATAGTATATCCTCAGACTAGGTAATACTTGGAAGAGTGGGGAATTATCAGTTAAGGTTCAAAGATCTGTAATGTTGTGCTTGCAAGGCTAGAGGTATACCTGTGAAGCTCAATCCTTCTCAAGATATTTCAAACAATTTTATTTGATATCTTACACAAATTTTAATTCATTTTTCTTAGTCTATTGTGGGTAAAGGGAACATTTTGACATGATAGTGCATATTCTTTGCATTAAGTTTTAATTATTTTTTAAGCCTAGTGATACACCTTTTGTTTTCCATCACAATTTGTACAATGAAAGGAAAATAAAAGACAGACCTTTTGTAGTTCTATACTAGGTAGCATTTGAATGCTCAACAATTTTCTCATCACTGTATTGTATCTTGCTATTCAGAATTCACTTACCTATGTCAATAAATTCATTTTTATCAGATACATTCTTCGGTTAAATTCTCTTTATCTCTTTTCCTGTTATTAATGTCCTTCCCAGTGCTTCTAGTTTTACATTATTGAGAATAGAAATACATAAATTAAAATAAGTGATACAGTCGACAAAATACTGAATTAGTATGGGATGTTGAGATGAAGTTGTATTCGGAATTATAGTCTGGAGAGTTCATTAACCGTACACTATGGAATTTTAACGCTCGTTATTATTTCATTTAAAAGGGAAACTGGAGTTTTGATTTAAATTGCTTGCTAATTTATTATGTTCATAATAAAGAGTAAGAAGTTTTGGAGAAAAATGAAGGTTGAGGAGATTATTCTCAACTGATCAATTATTAATATAAAAAATATGCTATCTGAAATACAGAAGGTTGATAAGAAAACCGAACCCCTTGGACCCTATATGATTGACTGGTGCAGTAAAAGAAAGTTTTAAAAGATGTTCTAGAAGACAATAATTAACTTTTTCTAACACTTTTCTGGTTGGAGTATATAAATTGTATGTACCAAGCATAGAACATATTCACTCAATTCGAGGGCCCCTTATAGACTTGGTCAGAACATCTACGACTTGATCATTGGAGCTGGTAAATTCAGTACTAATTTCTTTGGTCAGTAACTTTTCTTTAACGAAATGACAATCTATTTGTATGTGTTTGGTTGTTTCATGGAACACACATTAGAGACTATGTGAAGTGCACTTTGATTGCCACAATACAACTTTATTTGTTGAATCTTCACAAAATATCTATTCCCGGAGAAGTTGTTTGATCCACACAAAGTTTGCATGCGATTAAAGTGATTGTCCTATATTCAGCTTCAACTGGAAATCAAACAACTACATTCTATTTCTTGCTCTTATACAAAATAATATTGCCTCCAATAGGTATGTGATACCCATTAGTGGAACGTTTGTGTATAAGAGATCTTTCCCAATTAGTATTACAATACTCAGAAGTCAAAGAGGAAACAGAAGAGACATAACAAGGTGACAACTGATGACAACTCATAATTGTAAATGGGATGAGGATTTTTTATATAACAAATACCTTTGCATAGATACTTTTAACCGTTTTTCAAAAGGAATTGCACAAATTTAAAGTCACAAGAGTCCCTAGTATATTGGGTTCCATGGATTGCTAAAGCAGAGTACGAAGTTGAAATTCCTGTTTCTTCCACTGCTTAGTATTCTCTGATGAAATTTCTCTGCTGCCATTTTCATGGGGATAATAAATCTTTGGCCAAGGGGCCAAAGTTCGACAGATGTTGTCCAAGATATGTAATTCTTTCCGTTTAGTTTTTCTGATGTTACTGTGGGAGTTCCAAAGAAGGAGAACACCCACCTGTCTAAAAGGAGAATAAAAGGGGGCTGAACACCAACACACCACCGAGACAAGGTTGGAAATCTGAAATGAGGGTGGAAACAAAAAGCAGAAGAGCCGATGAGACAGATAGAGAAGACCATTGGAGGGTAGAGTATAGAGAGGTGGCAAATGTGGCGTGTGCTAAGGCTTTTGTTTCAATGACCACTAGGGTTGTGCATCACTTGACAAGGCACACCAGATCGGTGGTTGTCCAAGATTCTGATGGATTGGAAGTGACAGACTGAGCAAGATGGGACCTGCTCTGATACCTTGTTGAGAACAAGGAGTTTTGTAGAAAAATGAATTTGATAGATACTAAACTGATCTATTAATATAGAAAATCTGCAATATGAAATACAGAAGGTTGATATGAGAACCGACACCCTAGGATCCTGTATGATTATTGACTGGGACAACAAAAGGACAACTTTAAAAGATTTTGCAGAAGACAAAATAAACTTTTTCTAACATCCATATAACACTAGTTTGAATTTATGATTGAGTAATTTAATACAATTTTATAGTGTTGTTAAACTCTATGGTAGAGAGAAATATTAAGCTGAAACTGTGTGTCTTTGAAACAACTTGGGTGCTTTATTTATATTGAGGAAAAATAATCAGTAATATAGGAAATTTGATATCCTTTAATAGCAAAAATGTGATTCAGAAATAAATAAAAAATTCCTAATATTATATATATATATATATATATATATATATATATGTTTCAGTGTATATAAAAATCTAGATATTCTTGATTAAATATAGTGAGCGAACAATTTCTTAATTTTACTTTGTTTTAGTTGCTTAGGAATTTCATACTTTTTGAGATCTGGTAGGTTCATATTTTTTGAACTCTGGTTTGTTTGTACCCAAACTGACAAGCTCCTGGACTCTTCTATATAATTTATCTCCTTCCTGAACCCAACTTATTTTGCTTTCTACTATATCCGTTCTGTTGTAATTATGGAAATAAGGTGTAAATCCTTTATAATCAAGAATGTATAGGTCATATATCTATTAATGGGGACACTTTTATTTTTTTCTCATATCAGATCTTTATTATCAGAGGATTTCAAATTTCTTCAACTTATTGTATTGATTCAATTGTGCAATATAGAGCTTTCCTATAGTTTAACACATCCACAAGTATAGGTTGGTTTCATGATGGTTTTTTCTTTTTATTTGAAGACTTCAATTTGAGAAAATTATAACTCCCTTCATGGAGAGGTGAATTAGTTACACTTTAGTCCAATTTAATACAAGTGACTTTTTGTAGGGATTTTCTTTTCCATTTGCAATAATTCTTGGTGTGGTTGAGAAATTTGAACCTCTACTAGCAACTTAGTCACTGTATAAGATGAAATAAAGATAATGATAATTCAAAACTAATAGTAGGCGTGTTTAAAATTCATTCATCTTTAAAGTCTTTGTTGAAATAACTAATAAGTAGTGCATTGGGAACCTTTTTTCTACTGTACTTATAATTAGTATCTCGTCCTAAATCTAGGAGTCTAGTGTACTCTATAAGTTGTACCTAGGAGTTTAGGGAAGTCGGATCTTTCATCTTCTCATTGTATCAAATTTCTATTATTATAAATAGAAGATCGTCAGAGGGATCTGGCAAGCCCTACAATTATATTCTCTCTTATTAATCTTAAGTGTCTTAAACTCAATTGATTGTCCAAAACTTGCCATTGGTAATACTGAAAGTTGTCCAACAAGGAAAAATGTCCTTGGGAGGCTCGTTATAATTGTTTTCCATTGGAGTGTAGTATATATTCATTTTGTAGAGTGGTCAAATGTAATTTTTAAAATTCTGTAAGATATAATGCACTTTAAGCATCTCTCAAGGGAGTGACTTTCTTCTTTAATTTGATCTTTTAAGCTATCACTGAAATCATATTTTATCATAGTTAGAAGAGTTTAGCCTCTTGAACACTTGTTGTAAAGCTTTTGAGCAAGTGGTAGCATATGATTGAATGAAAGTATTAAAAGGTTATGCAGTGGTGATGTCATTTAGTCATCCTTTTTTTTATTTTTTTTCTAGCACACAAACATTGCATTTGATTAACATATCTTTTGCTTAGGGTAACTTTTATGGTTATATTACAGAGTGATTTCAGACTTAAATATTTGATATTTTAGTAAAATGATTACAGGATTTGACTGAATATATTGTAACTTGGTAAACATATTCTATATCAAACTATAATTAGTATTTACATAGAAGTTAGAATGAAGTGAGATAGTTTATAAATTCCAATTCCATTTACAGGAGATTAAAATTTGGCTTTTATGCTCACCTTCCGTTGGAGATCTCACATCATGTTGATGTATGATCAAATTACAATATATAAGTCATCTTATAAGTCAACTTTATGAGATTGAACTAGCTTAAAGTCTATTTTCTAATATAGTATCAAAGCTTATCTTGGCAAGGTTTGTTGGGTCTATTATGTTACTAGCTATCTGAGATCACCCACAATATCTAGACCTACACTTCAGATGTTTAGTCCTTGGCAAGAGAGTATATTGAAGATCCCAAATCGACTAGATATATGACAAAAATTGATTGCAAACCTTACTTTACATTCTGAGTTTTTGATGCTCTCTAAGATCTTCATGCATTTTATTTACATGCTGAAATGATAAGAAATAAGAGGGTGTATGTAATTGGATAAAAGGAAATCCAAATCTGATAAAAATGTCTTAGTGTTGAATGTTATAGATGTTTGTGTGTGTATATGTGTGTTTGTGTTTATATGTGAGTGTGTAGGGAGCATATTAGGTGACAGGATAAAATTATAACCCTTGGAAAAGGAAGGGCCCTGATCCAACTGAAAAATATGTGACTAGAGAATGTAGTCTTGTTCCCCTCAGTTTTAATCTAGATAGAACAGATTGGTGGATGATGAAGTAGAAAGATCGAGGTCAGACTTGTGGTGCTAAGGGGAAGAGGGAGAAGTACTAGCAGGCTCTATTCATGCATCCACAATCCTTCACCCATGCTTGAACCATCTTCATTGTCATGGTACGTGTAAGCAATCTGATATTGTATAATTTGGTCTTTCTGCATGTATAAAAGCTATTTCCAGCAATTGTTCTGTTTGTAGCCTACTGCAATTGGTGACATAATTTGTACTCCTCTAGTAACATAAAAAAAAAGAGTTGATATTATGCTGTTGTAGTAGGCAAAGTAAAAGTGCCATGAGAAGAGATATATGAGCAGACCCATTACCTAAACAAGGGTAAAAAACCAGAGACTTGGACAAGGTTGAGGAGTGGCTGATGTCAAAGCTACTGGAGTCCGTGTTTCCCTGCTCCGAAAGATTGGAGCATAGCACATGTATTACATGCACCTAGTGTAACGGCTGGAAAAAGTGGCAGATGAGAGTGTCTAAGGAGGAGGTTTTACTCTCATAGTTGCTGGGTTGTGCATCACTTGTGGAGGCAGACTACATTCTTCTAAGGAAGAAGAGGTTTTACTCTCTCATACTTGCTGGGTTTTGCATCCTTGTGGAGGCAGACTACACTTCGGTGTTGAACTCGCTCAGCAAAACTTAATATGCATATATGTGTATATGTGTATGTATGTATGAATTTGTGCGTGCTTATAATATCAATCTGAAACTTTGGTTTAGAGAGGGCGGGAGAAGATAAAGGACAATCTAGGACACCTATAAGGTACTTAGGGTTGCAGTGTGGGGATATGCTTCTAGGTTTATAACCTAATGATTGAAGTGCGAAGGTTTCAGTTTTGGAAGGTGTGATTTTACTCATATGATGACTGATTTATGTTTCTCACGTTCTTTCAGTTGTTATAACAAAGGTTGTCAAATTTGGAATTCTTTCTTAGAAATAAAAAAAACGGTAAGACATGTTAGTGTAAGTAAATTTCATAATGTAATGTGAATTTAATGATAGGGCCTTACATTTGTGGATGTAGGCAGTTACGCAAGAAAATGTATGAGTTACATTCCCCTTTCTTAGGTTCTCATGTTTGGTAGCTCCACTGCTCTTGGTCTTAGTAGGTGGTAGATTTATGTTTAATTCAATTTCATATAATCTAGCTTATAATAAAATGAGTGTTGTATTTCACTTTTATATATATATATATATATATATATATATATATATATTAATAATTTATA
>Ga0099823_1003466_pt1 | contig 14943 bp, 9 predicted proteins | sample CowpearedBW_FD_76831 | JGI IMG/M metagenome (GOLD analysis project Ga0099823, IMG submission 76831) | Root nodule microbial communities of legume samples collected from California, USA - Cow pea red BW | ecosystem: Host-associated > Plants > Roots > Nodule | place: USA: California | collected...
AAAATAATACCCTCTCTCTCATCTCTCTGCAGTTTCATTCAATTCCGCCTTCAATCAAAACCCCTCTCTGCTTTCGCTCTCTTATCTCTCTCTTCCATTTCCTTTCTTCAATCTCACCACTATCGCTTTCACCTCTTTCTCTCTCTCTGGCTTCGATTTTGATTTTGGTTTTTTTTTTTTCCCCTTTTTGTTTGGGTCGATGGTGTTGGGCGTGTGACGGTAATTGGCGGGAATTAACTGTCAATTCCGATAGGCCATAGGTGGAAAGGTTGAAACTTGAGGCGTTTGAAGAAAAGGGGTTATCGTTTCGTCTTCGATGGCGAACCCATCTGGGAACCATCAAGAACACACGCACGTGTCGTCTTCTGCTCCAGAAACTTCAGGTGCGGCTCTCGCCATGAAGCACAACCCTGGCATCTCCCTCGATTGGACCGCCGAAGAACAAACCATTCTCGAAGATGGACTCTCCAAGTGAGTATATCTTTTTCTTTTGTTTTGTGTTTTATTTGAGTGTTGTTTTTTTTTTGGAGGAGATTGGGGGTGTTTTTTTGTCTTTTCTGTATGCAATTGCTAAATCTTATCTTTGTGGTTTCATATGATTGGAAGTGGGTTTTGATGGCTTTCTTTGCCGAGCTGTGCTTTCTAGACTATCTCAAGTTCATAAACAAATCGAACTCATTTTCCTTTTATAAAACGAGTTGAATGAGCTAATTTCTTCCCCTAGTCTAAACATTAATTGAGTTTAATATTTTAGCCTCAACTCAACTATGTTCCACTTTGTAGTTTTAATTAATTAAGATTTTCTTTTTTTATTATTCTGTCAAATTCAAAAAATTAAGTACTGAATCAAAAATATTATTGCTATTATAATTGCTACTGCTACTACTGCTGCTATTATTATTAATTATAAAAAAAAAAGACAAGCTAACAAGCCTAATTAATGTGAACTTAAAAGCTAAAGCTTGTTGGCAACGAGCCAAAATGCAAGCTGTCTCATGAATTCAGTTAACTGATTTCCAAGTCGACTCATGGATGATCCTTTCAAACTAAGTTTTCAGTTTGAGTCTAAGAGTATAAAAAAATCCTAAACCAATTTGGGATTTTGGTGGCTGTTCAGAGCCTCATTCATAAGATGTTTATATTGTATTTTTAATGTCATCATCTAGTAAATGCCTGCTCACTTTTGTTTACACAAAGATTTACTAGAAACTAGGACAATCAAAAACTGAATTGTGTCATATGCATCTGTGGAGATATCTTCTATAAATCGATACTTGACTCGTTGTGGTTGTGATGGCTATTTGAAATCATAACAACATAGGAAACTGACCTTTTGAAATTAATATTATTTTCAAAATCTTTATCAGTAGTGATATTTAATTATTTGCTTAAATAAAAAAGCTTGATTTTCTATGTACTTAGATTGTACGGTAAATTCTTTTTTGTTGTCGTCCTATTTGATTCCTTCCTTTGGATGAGAAAGTGTGCATTTGTGAAGTTTTATATGGGTAGTTTTAGTCATTAAATTAATGAAGATTCCAAATTTCTCCTCTTAGGTATGCCTCAGAATCCAACATAGTTCGCTATGCGAAGATTGCCCTACAGTTACAGCATAAAACAGTTCGTGATGTAGCACTGCGAGTCAGGTGGATGAATGTAAGTTAAATACTTGTTGGTTGCTGTCTAAGTTGTTTATGACATTCTGAAAACCTGTTCCCCCTAAGTTGATAAGAGTGCTGTTATATCAGGTATAAGCATATATCTATATGTATGTACATCAATTTCTTATCGGTTGGATCATATATCTACAAGGTTGGAGGCTATCACTTATCATGATTCTTTTTTAGAAGATTGCCATAAAAGTGTTCAAAGGTTTAATGAGGGTAGCTCATGCTTGTGCAAATTTCTTGTTTGATGGACACGTCAAAATCTATTCTTAGATTTGTTGTTGCATGATTGATATCAACTGGATATTGGAACTATACATTTATAAATTTGACCAGGTGTTGGCCTGTTATGCACTCCCTCGTGAGTTTTTCATGACCTGTTCTTCAGCTTAGATGAAAGATTCTTAATAAGCATTCTGAACTACGTAAGATACCTGGTCAAATTCTTCAGGACTAACCATAATTTTGCTTTTGTAAAGAAAAACGTCAGTGATGACTGGATCCACCATTAGCATGGTGTGAGATACCTTTTTTGATAAGTTCTTAAAGACTGATTGCTCCCCACCCTTTATATAATGCAAAAAGAAATAAAAAAGCTTACTGTTATTTTTGGGATTGCTTTATACTCAGTGTCTGTGATCACTTATTATAATGACTTTTATTTTTCATTTTCACGCAGAAGAAAGAAAATAGCAAGAGAAGGAAGGATGATCATAATTTAACTCGGAAAAGTAAAGATAAAAAGGTACTGCTTTCATTAATTGGATACTCTTATAATTATTGTATTAATTTTTAGATTGTTTTGTGTTCCACTCTTATGCATGCCTAAAGAGATGCCTTTTTAAATGTCTTCTTGTAATATATGAATATTGGTTGTGTTTAAACCTGTCTATGTGGGTGAATATATCCAATACTTGGTGCCTTATGCTTGCTCATGCTGGGATCCTGGGACTCCTAATTTCAAGTTTCAAAATATACATATTTAAGTAAGAAATTTGTCTTTAATAACCTATTTTTATGGTAAATTCTCTTGATAGTCTTTAGATTGGTTCATCCTCTTGTTATGTGGATCAAGAGCTTACGTCTGGACACTTGCTTCTGTAGATTGCTTATAACTGTTGAAAAGGCCTTTCCTTAGTTCATATAATGTATCCTACAAATCATCTCTTCTCCAGAGACTGGCCTTCTATTTTCATTTCATTTTCTCCTTGTATTATTTTTCTAAAAGCAAATGAAGACAAACTTTTAGAATTCATATGCAAGCATATACACTTCATTACAAATTATTAGTTATTATTTTATTTTTTTGTGTGGTGAGACAATTATCACGCTTTTGAAATTTGTGAAGATAATAAACTTATCTAGAAGCTCCTTTTCTCAGAAAGCTAAAGAGCACAAAAAGAAGCTTTGCTGCATGTCATGATAACAAAGTGATATAGTCCACTTCTTTTTACATAACATTGTTAGCTTCTGTGACAATAATATCCCCTATTTTCCAAATCTGAATATCCAAAATTATTTAAGCAGTAGGTATTCTTGCACCTTCTATTGCCGGATTTCTTGAAGTTTCATTTCCAAGGAGAAAATGTTGCATGAATGTTTCATATGGAATTTGAGTCTGCTTTCAGTGTGTTCCTTTTAAACGCGTGATGATTGCTCAACCAATTGATGGTTATTATTATTGTTTAAGTTTTGGAATAGACTGTTTATTGTATGTGTTAAATTTTCTAACCAGGAATAATATTGAATGTGATTTTGTCTCCTCATTTCTTTTACTCTTCAAATTAGGTGATAATTTAGCATCACGGATGTTTGAAATACTAGGAAAAGTGGAACAAAAGAAAAGTAAAAAGGAAGAAAGCTAACTAAGTGTCATTGGGTTTGTGAAATACTGGAAACACTAGGCTCTTTCTTTATTGTTTATATTAATGTTCAATCGGACTTTAGATGCTTAGCGAGTTATATCTGGTTTCCAGGAAAGGGTTTCTGATCCTGCAGTAAAGTCATCTAACTTTGCTGCTCGGTCCAATGTCTCTCCTTATGCTCCACCAATGATTACAATGGACAACGATGATGGCATCTCTTATACAGGTTCAGTATCTTAGTCTAATACCTTGTGAATTTTTTCATAGATTTGGATGTGGTGATTTGCACCATGCAAAGATGACAATGCAGGCTTCTATGCCTCAATGTCTTACAGGAACTTCTTTCACCTTTGAAAAATTTAGTGTACTCACTTTGTTTCTTTAAACGTTCAAACTTCTGTTTTTGAATTTGGATTTCTTTTTTCAGCAATTGGTGGTCCCACCGGTGAGCTATTAGAGCAAAATGCACAGGCCTTGAATCAAATCTCCACAAATCTTTCTGCTTTCCAGGTGAGTTGACAACAATTTTAACTGATTTTCCCTATTTTGTGGGGACAAGACCACCTGACTATAAATTGAATTTCTGAGTCAGACTTCTTATGAATGCTTTTGTATTCACTGTGTGGCTGTGGGTGTTGGGCAGTTTATTTTTTCCTAGCTCTCTTTTGACATTTTCTCTGCACACCCTTCTTTTAAATTCATTTCATTCTGGTCTTTCAATTCATTTTTGTGTTTTCTTATCTTCGTCAAGAATTCTAAGATCTAGGATGTTGTCAGAGGCACTGGGAGCCATATTTATGGTTTCTTCAATTATAAATTTAACGGCAATAAAACAAAGGGAAAATAGATATGAACAATTATATACTTCAGTTATTTTCTAATTTTATCACATTCAATATATATTTTGTTCAAGTGTTATCACACAAATGGATAACTGAAGCAACATTTATAAACCTGCCTTAATTCTGAAGGCAATATCACAGAATTAAGTTAAATACCAAATACAGAGAATGAAGTATTAATATCTTATATTAGCAGAGTGATAACAACATTTCTATGGTCCCCGAAAATTTCTCGTGTTTGTTGTTTCATATCTTGTGTTAATTTAATCAACAATCTAGCATGATTGGTGTTCTAGTTTTTATTTTTGGATCCGTAAATGGTGTTCTAGTTTATTGCTGTTGGAAACGGTTCCATTATAAGGGGTATTTTTTGTGGTTTTAAAGCTAACCTGGAGATGATTTTTGTTTCCAGGTACAGGAGAACATCAATCTTTTCTGCCAAACTAGAGACAACATCCTTAAAATTGTGAACGAGTGAGTTGTATTTTTTTTTTGGTTCTTTTCTATGTTTATTCTATTTGTAAGTGCTTTATTTGTTTCTCTTTTTATATTGCGGTCTATGAATGCTAGCTTGTCCTTTCCTATTTTGAGTATAAAGAATTTATAATCCAAAGTTGGCATTTTAATGAAAGGAACAAAGAATTATTTGAGTGTAATTTTGACTTTAGTGGATTTTGATTTTTGATGTTAAAAGCTTAGTATTTATGTGTTTTCAGGTTAAATGATTCACCAGAGGTGATGAAGCAAATGCCACCTCTTCCTGTGAAAGTGAATGAAGAGCTAGCCAATTCCATACTTCCAAGAACAGCTCTCCCTCCACAATCATCATAAACATTCATTGCATATTTCTACCTGCAATAACTTCCAAACGCCAATCAACTTCACCCAATATTTACTTTTGGAAAAAAGAGAAAGCAAGAATGAATAATTATTGTTGATAATCATCAAGTTGAATTAGTTTCAAAATAATTTTATTTTATTTTATTTTTCTAATGTTGGTTTCCCTGCTTTTTGTTCCCTTGTTGGCCTAACTTAGCTGTACTATAGGAATTATTTAGTATTCTTGGTATTAATTGAGTTAAATTTAGGTAATTAGGTCAATAAGCTGTGGTATAATTTTATTTATCGTTCGTTATTTCTGTGGGTACATTTCATTATGCATATTTCATTATATTCTTGTTAATAATGGTGTTTTATGAGGGTCGTTTATGAAATTAATAAATATAGGATTGTATTACAAATTATGTTGCTATTGTTTTTACCGTTGTATTAAATGATAAATAGTTTTAACAGATTCTCTTTCACATTTTGAATACGTGAAGTGTCGTTTTCTGGTGTTATAATTAATACATGGGGACATGGCAGAAAGTTGAATTGTGCAGTCAAATGCGTATTGTCAGGTACTTTCTGGCAACCTTGGAATGGCGGTGCTCGCTGGGGAATCACCATCACCCACATATTTATTCTTCTTCTTTTAATATATGCTCTAGGGGTTTTCTTTCTGCACCACCATGGGGTGTGAAATACACAATTAATGCCCAATCTGTCCGTTAATTATATGTTTTAAATATTAAATTAATTAGGTAAGCAGTAATTATATTTATTAGATAAGCACTTCCAAGTCATTTTAACGGAAAGGCCCTTGGATTCCTCTCTTTAGCTTTTTTTTCTTCTTTCAATAGCGATGTTTTTAATTTTTTCACATGATTGAATTTTGTTTTTATTTTTATTTATAACAATATATAAAGATAATTTACTTTTTTTATCCATATTTTAAAATATCAATTTTATCCTTTAAAATATAATTATTTATTAAATTTTTGATATATTTTACTTTATTTATCAATGATTATTCTTTCATATTTTTGATATATTTCACTTTATTTAATAAATATAATTTTATTTTATATATTAATTTAATAATATTATAATATTATCACATACTAATATAATATCACACATATTTAAAAGTTATATATAAACAAATGTATACACTGATAACGTTTTTGTTTACATTGATAATTGTTAATGTGTAGTAGATTTCGAAATTTAATTAGTAAAAGTTTCAATAGAATTTCGAAATACATAACAAAAACATATTAAGCGCTGATTTATGAAATCTAATTTAAAAAAAATAAGAAAAATATATTAAGAGCTGATTTATGAAATGTAGTTTAAAAAAAATATCAGATTTTGAAATTTAGTTCAGCGGTTTAACCATCTACTAAATTTCAAAATTTGATTAAAGATTCTCTCAAATCTTAATATTCAGGTAAGGATTTTTTCAAATTTCAAAATTAACAAAATAAAAATTATATCAAATTTGGAAATTCAGCCAGTAAAAGAAAAAAAAAAGTTAAATCCGTGTGGTGAAATCCGTTAAAAACTTAATTTGTGGAGTTATTTTTAATTTCATCTTTATCATTTATTTAGTATTATTTAAATATGAGCCTTTCAACTCATGTTATAATATAAATATTTCTAAATTAAAAGGATGATGTTTTGATTTTCATGTTTGACTAATGTGTTTAATATTATTTATTAAATTTTTACATAAAAACATATTAATGTCTAAATTATTGTTTCAAAAAATTAAATTATTATGAGGATGAATTTTACATTAATATCGCCTTAGAAATTAATGTAAAATATTTTGCACAGAATATGTTTCTATTATTGTTTTATTAAACAAAGAGTATAAAACAACCTTTATGATACTTTTAAATCTTCAGATACACATGCAGAGAGAAGTAATTAAATATCTTAACGTAAAAAATATCTATCAAAATAAAAATTTTATTAAAAAGAATAATAAATTATAAAAAAATTTGCATACCGATTGTTCTATCAACATTTACGTTACAATCTTGTTTATCAAAAAATATAAAAAGAAAGAAAATAGTTTAAGAGATTTGGTTAAAAAATTTGGTAAGATTAGATCATAAAATAATGTGTCTGTTATACTATTTTCACATATATTTTTATATTTTATTTATCTATTTATCAGTTATTAGTTTTATTTTATTTCTTTTCGATCAAATATTAATCTTTCATATTTTTTTAGATAATAATTTGAATAAAATACTCTTTATATCATTAAATTATTTTAATCGTTTATAATAATCTAAAAAAGAGTTACTAAATTGTTTCAATTTAAATATCTTTTTCGTCATCATTGTCGTAGTGTTTGTTGTGGATGGTCCTTATTTTGACCGAATGTTTAAAATGGTCCTCATCTTCGCAATTCGTGTTTTATGTGGTCCTTTACTGTAACGCCTTTTAAATCAGTAACAGAGCACTGTACATGTGTCACTGTTCATATTAGGGTGTGTTACATGTACTGTACATGTGTGGTAATTAGATAGTTGAGGATAAATAAGTGAGTTAGGGTTTTAATAAGGAATGTTTGGGCAGTTCGTGAGTTTTGGCAATCTTGTTCCTCCATTCCCAATTGGTGTTGCTGCAATCTTCTTCTTCCTGCAATCCCATTATATAGGTATGTCACGGTCCCAATCTTTCTCCTTTACCTGTGGTTGTAATCGTTGGAGGAGGCAACCGTGTTGTATCACTTCGTGTACTGTTGGTGGTTCAACGAGAAATGGATTAACCTCGATTTGTAGCTGCGGAGAGATGGCAACTTTGAGGATAGAAAGAACTCCAAAGAATATTTATTTTTGTGTTAATAACAAATTAGTTTTAATTTTTGGTTTATTGATATACAGAGTGGTGGTTCCAATAATGTGGGCTGCAACTTTTTCAAATGGTGGTGTTGATGAAAAGGATGTCATCATCATGACACAAAGGAGGCAAATTAATAATTTGGAGAAGTCAATGAAGGTTGCTGAGAAGAGGCTACAATTAGTAATAGAGTTCACTTGTGTTGTTATTGTATTGTTCGTACTGTCATCGTGTGTAATCTTTTAAAGTCTAATATGTTTTGTACTATTGTTAAATGAAGAAATGAATTAGTTTGGTTATGTTGATATTAGTCCCAACCTATTCAAAATGACATCTTAATTTTGAGCATTGAAGTAAGTGATATTGATCTAAGCTTGGGAAAAATTAAATTGATCTAAGTCTGGAAGAAGTTAAATTCATAACATTAGTTCATCCTCATCAAAATGCACTACATCAATGTTTGGCAAAAGTGAAATTGAACGAAATTTAAGGAAATTTAAAATACATATAATTGCCTACATGGCCTCCTCCAAAAATACATCAGAAATTCCAAAAAAAAAATAACTAAGACGTTTGTAGTTGCTATCATGACCTCCTCATAATATGTAATTTCATCCTAAACTGCTGAGATGGTTCGTCTGGTGCTGGTAGTGATGTTGCTGAACTCTCCACTTCATTCCTTGGTGGTTGAATTGTTTGAGTTTCAGCAGTTGGTGCATTCTCAGCAGTTTGGGCATCTGGTGCAGTCTCAGCAGGTGTTGCAGTCTGCTCATCCACATTCTCAGCAGTTTGGGCATCTGGTGCAGTCTCAGCAGGTGTTGCAGTCTGCTCATCCACAGGCTTATCTGGACAATTGTTCCTGTTATGTCCAATCTAACGGCATATGCTACATTTTTTTCTATGACCTTCTTTGTTGATTTGTGTGTTATCCTTTCTCAACTCCCACTCTTCCAAGCTTCTTTTTTTCTTGGATTTTTCTGGTAAGATCCTCTTATGTGGTGGATGGACGTCAGAGTAGGGAGTTCTTTCCCATAAGACTTCACCATTGATTGGAAAAATAATGGATTGATATATTTCTTCGTAGATAGATCTCCTAAAGCAGATTGGTATGAAGTCTTCAACATTGACATTGATGAAATTCATGTCATGGCAGCAAGGGATAGCAGTCAGAAGTCATTTCCTGCAGTTGCAATGTTGAGCATCCACATTCACTGTGTACTTATCTCCAACCATGGATATGTGCCTCACTTCAAATAGTTTTTCTCCTGACTAGCTGCAAATATCATTACACATATCAACATATCAGTACACGAATAGATTGATTGTGTTAAAAAAGACAAAAACCTAACCTTGGGATCCAATATTTGGTTAACTCCTTTTCCTTATGTAGTCTGTCAAGGACCTTGGGACAGATGTTTCCTTCAAAAGTTGTAACCTTTTTTCTCTTGGTGGCCCACCTTTTCATTAAATAAACTTTGATTTCCTCGAGCATGGTGATTATGGGTTTGCCTCTTGCATCCACTATGACACTATTAAAAGCTTCAGTCATATTGTTGACAATTGTGTCGCATATGACTCGACCACTAAATCTAGACTTGGATCAGAACTTGCATGAATAATAGCGTCAGTATTGATATCAAGTATTTGTACAGAAATTAGGTATTTGTACATAAATTAGGTATTTGTACAGTAGAGATACCTTGGAGGTATAACAATAAGGTATCTGTAAGCATCAATATTGAGGTCTTTAATTGTTAACATCACTCTTTCCCAAGTTGCTGGGTGTGTGCTCCTAGCAGCCTTCCACATGACTATCTTTAATTTTATGGCTAGAGAATCTTTTTCTGAAATTTGCATACCTGTGTTCACCCGTACTTGATTACTGTTTGCTCTGTCACAGAATATTTTTTCTGCTCTGCAGACATATTATTACTCATTCATCCTGCTGTTGATTGCCTTGTCATTGTGCTTTGAATTCGAACCATATCCATTTGTTTGGAGTAAATTCCTGTTGATCTTTGAAGCTGACTTGCAAGCTGCATTAGGATATTTTTTTTGAAAGCTACATCACCATTTCTTGTTTTCTGTGATTAGGCTCGAGTGTGTCTCTTATCATATTTTTGCAGTCTCTATGTTAAATATTGATTCCTGGTGTTGTGGTGATTTTGACCATACCAATGATTTTGACCATACCAATTGTCTTGAATCAGCTTTGGTGTATTCTTCCAGTGTTATTTCATATAGTATTTTTGTTGACTGTTTGACTGGCAGTTTTAAAGGTATAGCAGTTAATTCCATGTTCAATTCTATTCTGCCTTGGCCAATTTGTTTTGCACTGATTCTTTTAGTTTCTGTCTAATTGGCCAACTTGAGTGCTTCAGACTCCCATCCATATTTCTATGTTAATGCACTGGGTTATATTTGATTCACAGCGCTGCCTTGATTTTGCCTTCATTTGAGGTTGCAAACTATTTCATATTCTTGATTTTGCCTTCATTTGAGGTTGCAAACTATTTCATATTGAATGGTGTTTGCTGATTATTAGTGCACTGCACTGCCTTATCGTTTCTTGGTTTGTCTTTCAATTTTTTTTTTGTGGTTGAGTCATTTGCTTTAAACATGACTGTGCTGTTGCTAGTTGATTTGAAGTGAAATTAAAATTCTTTGAGCTGTGAATTGTAGCAAGATTATAAGATCAGTGTGACTTAGCTCTTGTAACAAGAGTCCATGATTCACTTATATGCAGAGCAGTGTTGTGTTATGTATTCTTATGTTTTCATTTAATTAATTTTTGTTTTAATTATTTTTTATCGCTGTTTTATTAGGTTTTGTCATGTCAGGCGACCAACCTCAACCTCAACCTCAACCTCCCCCATTCCATGTAGATGTTGCTATCCATTAACAACTTCTTTCGTATGTTCGGGAACTATCAGTTGAGATAGAGCGGTTGCGTAAACGTGCACATGAGCGGGATACAGAATATGCTGAGGTACAACAACACAACATTTAAACGAAGTCATTCAACAGCTGAACATTGCAAATGAGGAGAAACACGAGATGGATCGGCAGAGAATGAAGCGAAGGGATGCCATTCAGATATAAGTAAGCTTCAGAAATAATCTTCGGAATGAATCTCTGCGCACGTGATCTCTTCCCACAATATCCTTCTGAGTAACATTTTTGAATCATTGTTGATAATCCCTCGGGAGAAGTGTACAGGATAGAGGATACATGTATAGTTTTTGTGACAAAAGTTGCTGAATAAATCACTCAGACAAACTTTCAACGAGTGCTAATGTTTTGAATTAGTTGTATCTTTATGCCTTGAACCAGTACTAGTTGCTGTTTGCTCTGTCACATAATCATTTTTCTGCTCTGCAGACATATTATTGTTAATTCACATTCTGTTGTTGGTTGTCATTGCTGTATTACTGTGCTTTGAATTCGAACCATAGAATAAGAATGAAACAATAGTTAGTTTTGCTTTGGCACACCAGTTTATAAAAAGAAACAATATGGTTAAGAATTTATTATCTGAGCATATATTTGAAACATTTGATATTCGTAGTAATGTCATATATTTGAAACATTTTTGGAGCATATATGGTTAATAAACAATAAGGTCATATAATATTCTAAATAATGTATCCGTAGTAAGGATATATATTTGAAGCAATCACATTATCTAACTTTATACATGCAACATACTTATTATATGGTATACATTATACTTATTTTAGTTTAGTTGTATTCATTTATCTAACGATAGAAAACATTTTCAAAACACTTTTGCCTTCCTTTCTCTTTTCTATTTACAAATGATATTTTAAAAATTATTTATTAATATTAATATCTTTTACGACATATTTACATAAATTTATATCAAGTGTGAATATTTTGAACATTTTAATATTAATTCCTTTCTATTTTAAAAATAAATGTATAACAATAAATTTTTAATATTAATATCATTATTAAAAATTATGAAAGAAGTTAATCAACATTCAAGTTTAATATTAATTATATTAATTTCTCTAAAAATATAAATGTTAGATGGTGAAAAAAAATGTAAATAGTAAACAATTTAAAACTACAAATAATAGACCACGTAAAAAAATATAAAAAATAGATTTGCCTAGTAGTAAAGTTTTTATGTTTTAGCACAAATTCATCTTTTAAACTCTTATTTATAAACTTTGCTTTGAAATAACAAATTGTAAATTGTACAATTAACTTAGTAAGTGATTTTAGTTGAAAATACAATTGCATTAAATACAGTAAATATTTATTTTTAATCTAGTAACGATGTTATTATTCAATTATTTATTTATTGTCTTACACCATATTTTAATTAGTATTATTATTATTATTATAATAGTGCTAACATGTTATTATATTATTATTGAGTATTATTATGAATTATAACATATTATTATATTATTAACAACCAGCAAATCTTTTGAACTCTTTATTTTTAAGACTTTGTTCTCAAATATTATATTATTTATTTATTGTTTTATATCATATATTTATTTTTTATTATTTTTAATTATAATTACTCACATATTTTCATTAATTCTTTTTAATTATATATAGGTGATTTATTATTATTTAAATTATCTTATTTATTTAAAACATAAATTTAAAATTTAAAATAAACATACAATCTTCCTGTGTGATTGAATAATGAAGTGAAGATTTATAAATGAATGCAAATAAATATAAATAATAAGTAACCAATAAATGGATAAATCAATCAATAAATGAACGGTAAATATATAAAAAATAATGACATTTTGAAATTCTGAAGTAACCATATAATTCCTTCCTAAACTCTAAATTTTAAAGACTCAAATGATAAGGTCCAACTAATTCATTGAATAAATTGAATAGATATGTCTGTGTCATTTGTTAGTATTTCAATTATGTTAATACTTATTTAAAATTCAGAAAAAAGTGATTTAGAAATTCAGAAACAATGATTACATAACATTTAATACAATAATAAATAAATATAAATAATAATTAAAAATAAATAAATAAATAAATAAATAAATGAAGTTTGTAAAATAAATAAATAAAAGACTTAAATTATAAAACTATCCTTTTGGATGACTCCTTATAATTTTAGCAGCTTAAAACTAATAAAAATTGGAAGTTTCATCATAGTTCCAAAACAGATAATCCAATGTACACAATATATTAATATAGTCTTCTCAGAAAATATGACTATACAAAATATCACTTATACACTTAAACTAAACTAATAAACTCTATACTTAAACTGACCAGGGTTAAAGCTCTCACTGGAAACCTCCTCCTTGACCTAAAACGATGGCTCCTTATCCTCAAGAAGTGCTTTTGACACTGCAACCACATCTTCTCCCACCGAATAGGTGATCATCGCAAAAGAAAACATACAACACAAGACAGGAACCCAAAAAGCAAGGGTAAGCTAATCTAATTAAAGGAATCATGCAGTTCAATTATAAACAGAAATCATGCAATCTTTCTCATTATCACCAGAATCATATAGACCACCAAAAACACATCACATATACATGACTCTAGACTCAATATCCGGATTATGTAAGCGACATTGGATCTCTTGGTGGCTTGCACCTATGACTCGTTTATCACTTTTCATTCCGATATAATATACATGTTTTATTTAAAAATTTTAACATTAATGTGATGTTATATTTATTTTATATGAGATTATATTACATCGTATACATACATTTTACTTTAACAAAGACACGTGTATATGCATTTTATTTAATGTAATATATATGTGTTGATATCTACATGTTTTTTTATTTAAAAGATTCACATCAATTTTATGCTATATTTATTTTGTACAAGACCATATTACATCATATGCCTACATTTTACTCAAGCAATGACATGTGCATACACATCTCATTTTAATATAATATACATGTGTTTATATTTAAAATTTTTATTAGTTTCATGTTGTATTTGTTTTGTATGGGACCAGATTACACAATATGCCTACATTTTACTTAAACAACCATGGAACACACATTTTATTTGAATATTATCCACATGTGTTTTTATTTAAAACTTTTAACATCAATTTCATGTTGTATATATTTTGTACGGGATCATATTACATAATATGCCTACATTTTACCTTAATAAAGACCGGTGCATGCACATCTCATTTAAATATAACATGCAAGTGTTTACATGTACATGTGTTTCTATTAAGAAATTTTTAAGTTAATTTTATGTTTTATTTAATTTATACGAGACTATATTACACAATATGCCTATATTTTTTTTAAGGACTCGTCGATATGCATTTTATTTTAATATAATATAAATGTATTTATATCAACACATGTTTCTATTTAAAAATTTTAACATAAATTTCGTGATTAATTTCATGTTATATATATATATATATATAATTTTTTTAGGAGACCATATTATATAATATACCTCCATTTTACTTTAATAATGACTCATGTTTAAACATTTCATCTTAATATAACATGCAAGTGTTTATATATAAATATATTTATATTTAAAAATTTTAACATTAATCTTATGTTCTATTTGATTTATTAAAATAACATCCATACAAAAATTTTAATATTAATCTTATACTTTTTACATTGGTACTGTTTCTTTTGATTAATTAAACTAAAATCAAATTTTTATACTTCATTACATAAGTTATATAAGTTATATATTTAAATAATAAATTAATCGTTTTAAATAATTAAACAAATAATATTAATTATTTAAATAATTGATTAATATATAACAACGATGCATGGATATCTTACCAGTCGAATAACTACATATCTATCCAATTAAATAAATACGCAGTACGATTAGTGGTAGGATAAAATATATATA